>Ga0334722_10002288_pt1 | contig 21893 bp, 18 predicted proteins | sample C3_bottom_MG_FD_207210 | JGI IMG/M metagenome (GOLD analysis project Ga0334722, IMG submission 207210) | Sediment microbial communities from Yellowstone Lake, YNP, Wyoming, USA - C3_bottom | ecosystem: Environmental > Aquatic > Freshwater > Lake > Sediment | place: USA: Wyoming | collected... | reverse complement strand
CAATTCGGCGTAGGTCAGGCGCGCCGATTTTTGCGTCTCGCCGCGAAAGATGAATGCGACGCGGTCGTCCCGATAGCGCAAGAGATTTTCGGCAAAGTTCAAACGCGAACCGACAAACCATTTTGCACCGGGAAATTTCGTGAGGTCGTCCACGACCAGGTCATAGGGTTGCGACGATTTGATTTCGGCAAAATCCCAGACCGTCGCCCAGAAATCGGCGATACGCTCAACCGACCAGCGATAGAGTTCCGGGTAGGTTTGAATCGACAATCCATATTTCCGATTCACGCGGTCAATAAAGCGTGTGATGTTTGCCTGTCGTTTGCGTTCTTCCGATGGAATCCAGAGCGGTGTTTTCATCGATTGGTTCTCCTGTATCTGTGGTGGCGGTGTCAACTCTCGCGCAAGAGTATATCGGCGGGGCGGCGCGCTGTCAATATCCGCAAGTATCTGTGCCAAGTTCTCACGTATCTTTTTTGACGCGAACCCGGCTCGGCGTTATACTCGCGGTCGAGGCGAGCGATAAATATTTTCGAGGTGACTCAAGATGGAAGACAAGCAACCCTGCATCTTTTGCGCCATCGTTGCAGGCACGGCATCCGCGCACCGCATCTACGAAGACGAATTGTCGATGGCGATTCTCGACATCCATCCGTTGGCGCAAGGTCACGTCCTGGTTCTCTCCAAGCGTCATGTTCCGTGGTGGCACGAGTTGAGCACTGATGAAACGACCAGCGTTTTCAAAACCGCAAACCTCGTCGCGAACAAGCTGATGCGCGCGCTCTCACCCGATTTTGTTTGCATGTATGCGCGCGGACGACGAATTCCGCACACCCACATTTTTCTCGTCCCCACTTTTAGCGGTGATGTGCTCGACCGTTTCTTCAACACGCTCGAAAAGGTGCAAGAGTCGCCGCAGGAATTGGCGCAGTTGAAACAAGTAGCGGCGATGACGGAGACAGCGGCATTACTTCGTTCCGCGTAGACCTCATCCATCGTTTTTGACTTTCTGCAAAGTCCGGGATATATTCTAGCCGACTTTCATTTGGCATAACCCGGCTCTCCGCACCGTGCGGTCATATATTAGACATTATCGGAAATAAGCCGAAACCATTATTGGACACAGATCAACGCCGATTAACACTGATCCTCAATTTTTTATCTGTGTTCATCTGCGTTGATCAGTGTCCAAAACTAATCCCGATAAAGTCTATTGATTGCCTTCATGCTCGTCCAATCCGAATAACGATGATCGGATCATTCCTGATGAGAGGGAAGACATGATCTGCGAAAACTGCCAAACTAGCCTGCCCGACGAAGCCATCGCATGTTGGAAGTGCGGCAAGCCCGTCAAGAAACCTGGGACGCCGCCCACGCCGCCCCGCAAGCAAAAACCTATCGATCCGTTGGTTGCATTTTTTACGCTGCTTTTTAGCGCGGGATTTTTTGGTTGTGTGGGCTGGGCGGTGCCGTTCACCGTGTGGGGCAAGCTGAGCAATGCCGCCACCGATTTTCCGCAATGGGCGCAAACGTTGAATGTCGTCAGTACGGTTGCGGGAGTGGCGTCCGCCCTTGTCACCTTCGTCGGAATCTGGTGGCTGTCCGCCTGGCTCATCACGCGCATTATTCGCTCCAGTTGAAGGCAACCCCTGCGAATTGAATTTCTAGTTTTTGACTTTCATATCTCGCGGCATTATAATTCAATCGATTGTCTCACGGGTTATCTCACGTTTGAGAAAGGAAACCATGCTCCACGACTGCCCGTGCACGATGAACGAACAATGGACGGCACCTGTTGCCCGACGCGCATAACTAGCTTGTCGGCGGCAGGTGTTTTGTTTGGCGGTTTTGAAAGGAAAGTGACTATGCCTGGATTCAATCCTGGGTTCCTCGACTGTTTCTATTTTTTTCTTTTGATGCTCGGCGTCTTTTACGCGATCTTGGTAACGGTGGCGGGCGGATTGCACGCGGTGCATCTTCCCATTCACGTCGCCTTTAGTCATTTGCCGATTCATCTACCCGGCATCGCCGATGTGCACGTGGGCGATGTCGCGTCGCACGACGTGAGCATTCTGTCGCTCAGCCCGATTTCGATTGCCGCATTCATCACTTCGTTTGGCGGCATTGGCATTATCGCCACGCAAGGTTTTGGCGCGGGTGGCGGCGCGAGTTTGGTCTGGGCAGTCATCGGCTCGCTGGTCGTCGCGTTCATTTCGCACGTCGCATTCTTTTACATTTTCATCGCGCCGCAAGCGTCCAGCGCCGTCCAGACGCGCAACGTGATCGGCGTCACCGCTGAAGTGACCGCGCCCATCCCAGGTGACAGCGTTGGCGAGATTGCGTACGTCGCGATGGGCGAGCGGCACACATCGACGGCGCGCTCGCACGATGGACACGCCATCGCGCGCGGCGCGCTCGTCACCATCGAAGGGTTAGCCGGTACTGTGATGATCGTCAAACCAAAATAAAATGCGTGGGACAAATTTTTAAATTTGTCCAACATATTTCAGGAGGTGTTCAATGGAACTGTTACTCGCTGGGTCAGCCGCATTTGCGATTATCTTTGTCCTAGTCGCCGTGATGCTTTTCATTTCCAGCCGCTATCAAAAAGTCGGTCCGAACGAAGCGCTCATCATTTCCGGGCGCGGACAAATTCGCGTCAACCCAACGACCGGCGAAAAGGAACGCATCGGTTATCGCATCGTCAAAGGCGGCGGCACGATCATTTGGCCCGTGCTGGAACGCGCCGAGCGTCTCTCGCTCGAAGTGATGACGCTCGAAATCGAAACGCCGCGCGTGTACTCATCGCAAGGCGTCGCGCTGACGGTCGACGGCATCGCGCAGGTCAAGGTCAAGAGCGATGAAGTATCGATTGCAACGTCGGCGGAACAATTCTTGTCCAAGTCGACCGAAGAAATCAAACAGGTGGCATTGCAAACGCTCGAAGGTCACCTGCGCGGAATTGTCGGCACGATGACCGTGGAAGAAATTTACAAAGACCGTGATCGCTTTGCCCAGCGCGTTCAAGAAGTGAGCGCGGGCGACATGGCGAACATGGGTCTCGGCATCGTCTCGTTCACGATCAAGGACATCAAGGACGAAAAAGATTATCTCAACTCGCTCGGCGTGGCGCGCACCGCCGAAGTGAAACGCGATGCGACCATCGGGCAGGCGATGGCGACGCGCGATGCCAAGATTCAATCGGCGACGGCGGAACAGGAAGGCGAGCAAGCGCGACTCGCCGCGCAAACCAAGATCGCCGAAGCGGACAAGAGTTACCAGGTTCAAAAAGCGTCGTACGATGCCGAAGTCAACAAGCAAAAAGCCGCCGCCGAGCTGGCGTACGCGCTTCAGCAAAATATTACGAACCAGCAAGTCAAGCAAGAAGAAGTCGCGATTGAAGTCGTCGCGAAGAAAAAACAAATCGAAGTGCAAGAGCAAGAGGTCGCGCGCCGCGAGAAAGAATTGGAAGCGACGATTCGCAAGCCCGCCGAAGCCGAGCAGTATCGCATTCAAACAATCGCCGACGCGAACAAGTATCAAGCATCGACGGGGGGCGCGGGACAAGCGGAAGCGACCCGACTCGTGGGTCAGGGCGAAGCGGATGCCACCAAGTCGCGCGGTCTCGCGCAAGCGGACGTGATTCGCGCGCAAGGTCTTGCCCAAGCCGAAGCGAACAAGGCGCAGGGTTTGGCGCAGGCGGATGTCATTCAAGCGCAGGGCTTTGCCGAAGCCGAAGCGATGAAGCGTAAAGCGGATGCGTGGCAACAATACAATCAAGCGGCGATCATTCAGCAATTGATCGACGCGATGCCCAAGATCGCCGCCGCGATTGCCGAGCCGTTGACCAAGACGGAACGCATCGTCGTCATCAGCAACGGCGGCGGAGACGGCAGCGGCGCGGGCGCCTCCAGAGTTTCGCAAGACGTGGCAAACATTATCGCCCAGGTTCCTGCGACCGTCGAAGCATTGACCGGCATCGATTTGATCAAGACGATCAAGGATTTGCCCGGCGTGAAATCGACGCCGACCGCAACGCCGCCGGAATCGGCAGAGAAAAGCTAGCGAGGCGTAACGGCAGACCCAGTGGCGCATTCCACTCGTGTGGACGATGCGCGACCAGGTCCCTGCGTTTACTTTCCATTCTGTTTGGCGTATCGTCGAGTGGCAAGTGCGTTAGCTACTGATTGTCACAACACCTGTCGTTGGGGTGTCCTTTCATTCGCGAAGGATGAAAGGTCAACGACGGGTGTTTTTATTTACCCGGGAGTGTTGAGCAATCGATTGGACTGCACGGAGGTTACGATGCAAAACCCGACCGTTCCACAAACATCCGCAAAAACCACACGGCTCTACTATCTCGATTGGCTGCGGGTGACCGCGATCTTGATCGTCTTCCTCTTCCATTCTGTCCATCCTTTCGATATGTGGGGATGGCACGTCAAGAATGCCGAGCAAAGTTTGCCGCTCACGATCATCATGACGATTCTCAGTCTGTGGGGTATGCCCTTTTTCTTTTTGGTCGCAGGCTCGGCGGGATGGTTCGCGCTGCTGCGACGCTCACCCCGTCAGTATGTCTCCGAACGATTCACCCGTCTGTTCATCCCATTCATTCTCGGGTCAATTCTGTTTTGGTCCCTGATGGTCTATTTTGAATGGGGCAACCGGGTGTACTTGGGAACGGTCACCATTTCCTTCGCGGATTATTTTGCGGCGGACTGGGCATATTACACTCGCCTGGGTATCAATCCGATGTGGTTCGGAATCGGCAAGCATCTGTGGTTTCTCGGATTTCTGTTTGCGTTTGCAGTAATCACCTTGCCGCTCTTTCTCTGGCTCAAGCGTGATCGGGGGGCGCGTCTCGTCGCCTGGCTCGCCAGCGTGTGCGAGCATCGCGGCGGAATCTTATTGTGGGCGCTTCCATTCATCGCCGTCAGGTATTGTCTCCATCCTTTCTTCCCGTCCGAACACGATTGGTCGGATTTCGTTTACCAGATGAGTTACTTTATCCTGGGTTTCGTCCTGTATGCCGATGAGCGTTTTGCGCGCATCATTCGGCGTGATTGGTGGCTCTTGCTCGGCATCGGCATCATGGCGGTGCTTGTTCTCTTTGCCTTGTACGGGATGGGCTATCCAATCTTCGATTGGGCGACCAATGCGATGTTGCCGCAATTCTATTTAGCCCATTTTGTGGTCGCGGTCATTGCCTTTACCTTTTCACTGACCATGCTCTTTGTCGGGATGCGGTTTATGCAAGCGACGAACAAGTGGCTGGTCTATGCTCAAGAAGCCGTCCTGCCGTTCTTTATCTTGCACCAACCGGTAATCATCGTTATTGCGTACTATGTCGTGCAATGGCAGATGGGACTCGTGCCTAAACTGCTGATCGTCGTCCCGAGTTCGTTCCTGGTGACGGTTGGGATTTACGAATTCATCATCCGGCGGATTCCGCTATTGCGGGCGATGTTTGGAATGAAAGCGCTCGATAAAGCGCAAGCCGCATAACGTCCAGAGCCAGGGAAACATTTTGACATTTTGCGCTCTCAGGTCTAAAATCGAATTGTAAGCTAGTCTTTGACCACGGGAAATTGAAGCACGTAGAACGATTGATGTCCTCTCGACTGCGATAGGAGCCATCCAATGATTTACGTCCGCCCGTGTACCACAAACTGTTTTGATTCACACACACCTGCTGTTTGGCGCGCGTCTTCCGATTTGGATTGATGCGCGGCGAGCGGTGGGTGTTTTCGTTGTCATCTCCCCGTTTGGCGCGCGTCTTTCGTCCTTCGACTGCGCTCACGCGAAGCGTGACGCGCGGCGTCAATAGTTACACAGACACTGGGTCGTGATTGGCGTAGTCAGAATTGTAGTGTATAATTGCGCCAACGAGGTGAGATATGATTCGTGTCGCAATTGAAGAGGGTTATCGGCTAACTGTTCCTAAAGCATTGCGCCGCAAACTGAAGATTGGCGACGAGATGTTCGTCAGTGTTGATCGCGCCGGACGAATCGTCTTGATTTCCGAAAAACGCATCCGCGCCACCCTTCAACAAACGGCGGGCATGTGGCGCGGTCGAGAGGATATTCCAAGCGATGGCGTAAAATCTGTGAACAAGATTCGGCGCTCCGTACGAACTCAAGTGAAAGATAGGTAACGATGAATGCTCGCCCGTGCCAACGCCATTCGTTGCAACGAACGGCGTCACAAACTCAAAACCCGCTGTGCGGGTTGACTGCAATTTACGCACCTGCTGTTTGGCGCTCATAATGATGGCTACAGAGGCGCGATTTTTTATCCTAAATTTGAACCGTGATTGAGGAATTGGATGCCCAAAGAAGCCAAAGCACGCATCAAAATTAACAAGTTGCTTGAAGAAGCTGGATGGCGATTTTTCGATGATGCAAAAGGTAAAGCCAATATTCGGCTTGAAGTCCATACCAAGATTTCGCAAAACCAGTTGGATGAGTTCGGCGAAGATTTTGAAAAAATTAGCGATGGATTTCTTGATTTTCTTCTCCTCGATGAAAAAAGTTTCCCGCTGATCGTCCTTGAAGCTAAATCTGAGGACAAAAATCCACTCATTGGCAAAGAGAAATCCCGCACGTACGCCAAATCGCAAAACTGCCGTTTTGTGATTCTTTCGAACGGCAACCTCCATTATTTTTGGGATTTGGAGCATGGCAATCCCTATGTTATCACCCAGTTCCCATCGCCCTCGTCGGTGACTAGTTTCAAAACGTATCAACCCAATCCCAACAAACTGACCACTGAGCCAGTCAATCGTGATTACATTGTCCTGACCCAGATGCCCAAGTATCAAGACGAAGCGGGGTGGAAGACTGAAGCAGAACGCGACCGCTTTATCGAAACGAACAAACTGCGTTTCTTACGCCGCTATCAAGAGCAAGCTATTCGCGCATTGCAAGATGCGGTGAAAAACAAGAGTGACCGCTTTTTGTTTGAGATGGCGACTGGCACGGGCAAGACCTTGACTGCCGCCGCTGTCATCAAATTGTTTTTGCGAACGGGCAACGCGCATCGCGTATTGTTTCTGGTAGATCGGCTTGAACTGGAAGACCAAGCGAACAAGGCATTTACGCTTCTCTTGAAGAATGATTTCAAATCGGTCATCTACAAAGAGAATCGCGATGACTGGGTTAAAGCCGAGATTGTCGTTACCACGGTGCAATCTCTGTTGTTCAATAACAAATATCGCAAGCTATTTTCGCCGACCGATTTCGATTTGATTATCTCGGACGAAGCGCATCGCTCGATTGGCGGCAATGCGCGTGCCGTGTTCGAGTATTTTGTTGGCTACAAGCTGGGTTTGACCGCGACACCCAAGGATTATCTCAAGAAATTTGATACGGCGAATCCAACGACGCGCGACCCACGTGAGTACGAGCGGCGTGTGCTACTCGATACGTACCGCACATTTGGATGCGCGGATGGTGTGCCGACGTTTCGGTATTCGTTGCTGGATGGCGTGCGCGATGGATTCTTGGTCAATCCCACGGTGGTGGACGCGCGCACGGATGTGACGACGCAATTGCTTTCCGATCAGGGCTATGCGGTGACGGTGCAAGACGAGAATGGCGAAGACGAAGAGCAAACCTACAAGCATCGCGATTTCGAGAAAAAGTTTTTCTCTGAAGCAACCAACAAACTATTTTGCAAAACGTTCTTGGAAAATGCCTTGCGCGATCCGATCAGCGGCGAAATTGGCAAGAGCATTGTCTTTGGGGTGAGCCAGAATCACGCGGCGAAGTTGACGCAGATTCTCAATGTGATGGCGGACGGGCTTTTCCCTGGTAAGTACAATTCCGATTTCGCCACACAGGTCACATCGCAAGTAACCGACGCGCAACAATTCAGCATCAATTTTTCAAACAATAACCTGGGCGGCACAGCCAACTTTGTTCCGAGTTACAAGACGGGCAAGACGCGCGTGTGCGTGACAGTTGGCATGATGACCACGGGCTATGATTGCACGGATATTTTGAATCTGTGCCTGATGCGCCCCATTTTCTCGCCGACTGATTTTATTCAAATCAAAGGACGCGGGACGCGCACGCACAATTTTGTCGGACAGGCGACTGACCCTGCATTGCGCGCGCAAATCGGCACGGCGCAAAAATCGCGGTTCAAGCTGTTCGATTTTTTCGCCAACTGCGAATACTTTGAGGAAAAATTCAAGTACGACGAGGAGCTCCATTTGCCCGCGCGCCCAACCTCCACATCCGCTGGTGGTGGCGGGGACGGCGGGGGGATTGCTGGTGAGTATGAGACTTTTGATCCCGATAGAATCAAGGTACTAAAAGAGACCCAGATCGGCGCGGCGGGAATGAAGATTGACCGCATGTTCTTTGACAAGTTCCAGGATCGCGTACAAGCGGACGAGTTTATCAAAGCTCAGGTTGAGCAAGGACAATGGGACCGCATCATCGAATATGTTAGCACTCACTTGATGGACAAGCCCGAAGAATTTTTCACGCTCGAAAAACTGCGCAAAGCGGCAGGCGTGGATCGGCGGCTGTCTCTACGCGAGATTATCGAAAAGGCATTCGGCTTGATTCCGAATTTCAAATCGAAAGATGAATTGTTGGAAGATGAATTTAGCAAATTCGTCGCAGACCTAAAACCAGACTCGCCTGAAAGCATCGTCGCGCTCAAGTATTATTTCAAGGCGTACATCACCGATCCGCGCATCCGTGAGATCATCGAAAAGAAACGCTTGACCGAATTGAACACGCAACCTGGATTCACCATGCAGGATTACAAAGCCGTGCCCTCGGCTTGGCGCACAAAAATACCAGAATACATCAAGGATTACGTGCCGCTCAATCAGTTTATGGCGTAGGGACAACCCTGCGTGGTTGTCCGATTCCAAAGGGCGACCACGCAGGGCCGCCCCTACGACAATTATTCCAAGGATAATTCATGCTCGATACCGAGACGAAACGAAGAATTGACACGGCGCGTGATATTTTGGTGGGCAAAGTGCCCGACCCGAAAAGCCAGGTGGAACAAATTACCATCGCGCTCATCTATAAATTTATGGACGATATGGACGCCGAAGCCGAGGAACTGGGCGGCACACGCACGTTCTTTGCGGGCGAGTTTACCAAGTATTCCTGGGCAAAACTGATGGCAGTTGGGATGGGCGGCTATGAGGTCATTACGTTGTACGGCGAAGCGATTGCCAAGATGACCGAGAATCCAGGCATCCCTGTCTTGTTCCGCGATATTTTCAAGAATGCGTACCTGCCCTACCGCGACCCTGAAACGCTTAAGAGTTTTTTGAAAATCATCAACGATTTTTCCTACGACCACAGTGAAAAATTGGGTGATGCGTTCGAGTATTTGCTTTCGGTGCTGGGCAGTCAGGGAGATGCGGGACAATTCCGCACGCCGCGCCACATCATCGATTTTATGGTGGACGTGATCGATCCGCAGAAAAATGAAACGATACTTGACCCAGCGTGCGGCACCGCAGGTTTTCTTATCTCCGCGTACAAACACATCCTGGGTGCGAATGCGCTCGACGATAAACCAGGCGCGCGGCTGACACCAGACGAACGCGCGCGTTTGGTAAACAATATTCGGGGCTATGACATTTCGCCCGATATGGTGCGGCTGTCGCTCGTGAATTTGTATCTACACGGATTCACCGATCCGCACATTGTTGAATACGACACGCTGACGAGCGAAGACAAATGGAATGAGTATGCGGATATCATCATGGCAAATCCGCCCTTCATGTCACCCAAGGGCGGTATCCGTCCGCATAAACGTTTCTCCGTGCAATCGAATCGCTCCGAGGTTTTGTTTGTGGATTACATTGCCGAGCATCTCACCGCAAATGGACGCGCGGCAGTGGTTGTGCCCGAAGGAATTATTTTCCAGAGTGGCACGGCTTACAAATCATTGCGAAAAATGTTGGTCGAGAATAATGGTTTGGTTGGCGTGATTTCGCTTCCATCGGGTGTGTTCAATCCGTACTCTGGTGTCAAGACATCGATTTTGTGGATGGACAAGCAACTGGCGAAAAAGACGAATCAGATTTTGTTCGTCAAGATAGAAAACGATGGATTTGACCTGGGGGCGCAACGCCGCGAAGTCAAAGGGGATGAATTGCCCGCAGTGCTTCGCGCAATTGGCGATTACAAATCATCGCTGGCAAGCGGAAAACCATTTACGACCAATTACGCAAATGCGACGTTGGTAGACAAGCAACGGCTGGCGGAGAATGATGAATACAATTTGAGTGGGGAAAGATATCGAATATCGAATCTGCAACACAAGGGTCATTATGATTTGGTAAAACTTGGGGATTTGGCAGAAATTGTCAGAGGTAGTTCTCCAAGACCTCAGGGTGACCCAAAATACTATGGCGGCAATGTACCGCGCCTTATGATCGCAGATATTACAAGAGACGGAATGTATGTCGAACCCAAGATTGATTCTCTAACAGAAGAAGGGGCGACAAAGAGTCGCCCGATGAAACAAGGCGAAGTTGTTGTGGCTTGTAGTGGAAACGTAGGGCTACCAGCAATCTTGAAAGTTGATGCGTGTATCCATGACGGTTTCATAGGTTTTCGGAATTTATCCAAGAAGGTATTACCCGAATTCCTATATCATATGTTATTGTATCTCAAGGAATTCAGTGATGGTCAATCTATCGGTGCGATTTTCAAGAATCTAACCAGTAATCAGGTTTCCGAATTTCAAATCCCACTTCCACCACTCGCCGTGCAAGAAGAAATTGTCGCAGAGGTTGACGGATACCAGAAAATCATTGATGGCGCGCGCCAAGTGGTGGAACACTATCAACCACGCATCGACATTGACCCAGCGTGGGAGACAGTGGCATTGGAAGAAATGTGTGAGAACTTGGATGGCAAAAGAGTGCCAATCACAAAATCGGACAGAAAAGAAGGAGTCTATCCCTATTACGGTGCATCTGGAATCGTAGATTATGTTGATGGGTTCCTTTTCGATGAAGAATTACTCCTCGTATCCGAAGACGGCGCGAATCTTTTGGCTCGGTCTACACCCATTGCGTTTTCCGTTTCAGGAAAAATATGGGTAAACAATCATGCGCACGTTTTACGATTTCCCAATCGTGCAACTCAAAAATTCGTTGAAAACTATCTCAACGCAATTCCACTTGAGTTGTACATTACTGGTTCCGCACAACCTAAATTGAATCAGCAAGCACTAAACTCAATTCCCATTCCTCTCCCTGACCTCGCTACGCAAGAGCGCATCATAACGCAAATCGAATGCGAGCAAGCACTCGTCAAATCCACCCGCGAGCTCGTCGCCTTGTTCGAGCAAAAAATCAAAGATCGCATCGCCAAGGTGTGGGGAGAATCGTAGGGACAACCCTATGTGGTTGTCCTTCTGTCGGGAAAACCGCAGGGACAACCCTGCGTGGTTGTCCTTTGTTGAATGGGTAGCCACGCAGGGCTACACCTACGCCGCCATCCCACCTACCAACTCACCACTGTATTGAATGTAGTGCGCGGTGGGTGTTATTCTTGCAAAGCACGATAACAACAGACGTGAACGGACAAGCCAATGTGCGAAAAATCGTTCCGATGAAACTGCGTACCATTCCAATTTGAGATTGCGATGAAGAAACGAATTGCGAATTTTCTTTGGTACAGTGTCGTCCTTGTAATGGTTATCTGTATCGGCTTGTCCTGTGAACTCTTGGATTTCCCCTTTCGCCCATCTGCCTTTCTTGTTTTCATCCCGTTTCGTCCATCTACCCAAGAATGGTGTACGCAATACCCCAAGGGCAAGACCTATGATGAATTCCGCGCGGACGCAACATGGCGGGGATTACATCCGCGTATGGGCGTCTTTATTCGAGACGGGGCGTTTGAAAGTTTTTATGAGAATGGCTTGGTTTCTGATGCGCATTGTTCGGTAACGGAAGAGAATGGGCTGGTCGTAGAGACGAAATACTGACGGAGAAATGTCATTTCATTGTGCGCATCGCGCTCGAGCTCGTCAAACAACAAGGCGGAGTCACCCTCGACTCCGCCTTTGCTATACGCCATTTGCTATACGCCACGCTTCGTGGTTACTTGTGTAGATTCCTCGCCGCGATGAATGCCATCACCCCGCGTTGTCAGTCTCTGTACAATTCGTCCAATGCAATCCGCGCTTCGCTGAGAATTGCGGCAGAAACCCAAAGCGATGAATTTGCCAATCGCTCAATTGCCTCTTCGGCTTCTTTTCGCACAATCAACCGGACTGCCGCCGCCCAAAGCACAACACCCAGCGAGCCGTGAACCTCCAATCCGAGTTGCTTGCCCAAGAGACGCGCCCTGTCGTCGTCGGTCAAAAACCAATCGGCGTTCCGTTGCCGCGCCAGAGCCAGCGCGTCTGCTTCACCCGCGTCCAGCAAATTCGCTTGCTGCCACGCCGAAGATTCAGCTGCGTGGAATTCGTCCAAGGGCGCGACCGAAATCCATTCTGGTGTACGCCCGCGTGAAAAATAGTTCGCGGTTTCACTCGCGACTTGCGGAGGAATTGAGACATCTCCTGTCAATTGCAACAGGCGCAAGGCATCGGCTTCGTACAAGTGAATCAGTGGTCCCGCATTGGAGACAACGCATCTCAAGGTTTCTTCCCCTTTTGCTGCAATGCCCACGCGATGTCTTCGCGCTGGAATTGTTCAATCAAGGCAAATCGATTGTGCCGCGTAAATTCCAGCAGCGCAAAGCGGACAATCTCATTTTCATTCGCAAACCAACCACCCTTGACCAACGCGTCTAACTCTGTCACGACAGGTTCGGGAAGTTGTACCTCGAGCGTTTTCATCACCATCTTGCACCTCTTGCGGCGAGTATAACTTGAAACGCCGAGTGCGTCAATCCGTGTGCGTTTATCACGAATGCTCAAGGCGGAGTCACCCTCGACTCCGCCTTAAACTTGAAACTTGAAACCTAAAACCCACGCACTACCGGTGTAAATTCCTCGCCGCGATGAATGCGTGCCCGTGCTTGGTCAACTCCTCCGCCGTGTGATTGAGCGCGGCGTGCTTGTCCATGTAATTCGCCAGCAACGTCGGCATCATTCCCTTCGCTTCCACGTCCGCTTTCGGAATAAAATATTCGAGCAGGTTCGACGGATGCTCGCGCGTAATTTCCACTTCAGGGTCGCCGCCTTCGTGCTTCGCCGAAATATTCTTGACCTTGCCCGCAAGTTCCATCAATTCCGCGCGGCGGTCGTACGGCTGTTTGACGATGCTCTTGTACGCTTCGGTGATGTGATGCTCGATGCGAACGACATCTTCAAAGCCAAACTTTTTGCGAATGTCCGCGCCCGCTTGAATCGTCGCGTTGTTCACCGAGTTGCTCAGGTTGAAACCGATGAGCGGCGTCGTGCCGTCGGGGCGCGCGAATAATTTTGCCATCATCAACGTCCACGCGATAAAGTACGGATTGTCGGTGCCGACGAACACCGAAATCTTGAACTCGTTGTTGATGCCGAGGCGATGAATCAAATAGCCCAGGAGAATCGTGCCCGCGTTGATGTTGAGCACCTGATAGATGCCATAGTGGGTGTAGTAATACAGAAACTCGTCGAGCCATTTGAGCGCGTAATCGTTCGGCTCGCCGATGCCGCCAAAGTAACCCGAAATCGTGTCCGCTCCGCCGAGATGCACGTTCGAGCCGTCGGTGCCTTTGGTATCCAGCGTGTCCACGTACGACCCGCCGACAATTTGCATCGCCGCCATCCCCGCCAGCAAATCGCCCTGGTCTGATTCCGACTCTTTCATGTATCGCACGCGGATGAATCGACCTGGCATCAATTCTTTTTTCTCGATGGCTTGTTTCGCTTCGGCGACGATCCACGGAAAATATTGGAACGCGCTGATTTCGAGCGTGACCGCGTTCGCCTTTTTGAATTTTATTTTGTCAGCGGCATCGCCCAACACCTTGCGGCGATAATCGGCGACGCTGATGAACGTGCCCGCATCGCGCTGTGCCAACAGCCATACCAGGTCGGGCACGTACGGCGAATTCATTTTGCGCAATCGCTTCATCAAGTTGGGCAGTTGGCGCGCCTCTGCGGATTTGCGATTGATCTCGTCAATCGTGCCGTGCTTGGCGATGACCTTCAACACATCGTTGACCAGCTTGCTTTTGGGATCGAGCAACCAGTCGTTGATGGCGGCGAGATTGCTCGCGGGAATTTTTAGCTGTTTGCGTAACTGGGTGTCCATTCGAACCTCCTCGTTGAAAATAAATGTCTCATCGGCGTGCGACTAGCATCGCGATGAGACAGGCAAAAGACCAATGTGTTCTGGCGTCATTGCCAGTCTCACAAAGATTATAACGCGCAGCGGGTGAGATGTCAAAGAAAAGAGACCGACTCAAACATCAGTCTGTCTCTTCGCGCTCTTCGAGAAGAAACACGCGCACGCGGCTTTGAGAAGCGTCAATCTCGTACGTGAGCGTGTACGGTCCAAAGCGAACGCGATAAACCTCGACATCGATCAGGACGCCATCTGGTGGACGAGGGTTTGCTTGCAGAGCCATGATGCGGAGGGCGACTTGTTTCAGTCGCTTGGGGTGCAACGTTTGTATTTGGGCAAGGACTTCGGGAATCACTTCAATGGCGTACCCGATTGCCTTTCACATCCAAACCTAGATCGACGCCCCACTTTTTTTCATACTCGCGGATGACTTGTTCGAACGGAATGTATTTTTTGGTGGACTTTTTTAGCGCGCGGACGCGCTTGACGCGCTCCTGATCCTCAAGCGCCTCCAACTGTCTCGAATCTTCTGCACTCATGATGACCGCCACAGGTTTGCCGCGTTTGGAAATGGTGATGCGCTCGTGGCGATAGATCGCGCGATTGATCAAATCCGAAAACTTGTTTTTCGCTTCCGCGATGCTCACTGTCTTTTCCATAGAAACCTCCTGTTGGACATGATGGCTATCTTGTCCAATTTGGCTATATTATCCATGAAGAGCAATAACTTGTCAAGGCGCAAAAACGAGCGACGCATCGTGAGATGTGTCGCTCGTTGTCTATACCCCGTAAATCTCTCCGTACTTTTTCTTCAGATACGCCACGTAGGAACGCGATTGCAGCGGCTGCCCTGTGATCTTCTTGGCGAGTTCATCCAGCGTGAACTTGCGCCCGTGCGTGTGCAAATTCTTGCGCAGCCAGCTCAGCAATTCAGAATATTCACCGCGCTCGATCTGATCGGCGAGCGTGGGAATGTCGCGCCGCGCCGATTCGTACAGTTGCACCGCGAACATCGAGCCAAGCGAGTAGGTCGCAAAGTAGCCGATACTGCCATACGACCAGTGAATGTCTTGCAAACAACCTTGCGCGTCGTTCGGCGGCGTAATGCCGAGATATTCTTTCATCTTGGCGTTCCAGAGTTCAGGCACATCCGCCACCTTCACTTTGCGCTCGATCAGCATGTTCTCGATTTCAAGCCGCAGCATAATGTGCAAACTATACGTCACCTCGTCGGCTTCGACGCGGATGAACGACGGCGCGACCGTGTTGATGGCGCGATAGAACGATTCTGCGTCCTGGTCGGCGAGTTGCGCGGGAAAGACTTGGCGCAAGCGCGGGAACCAATATTTCCAAAAACCGCGACTGCGACCGACGACGTTTTCCCACAAGCGCGATTGCGATTCGTGCGCGCCGAGCGACGCGCCGCCGCCGAGCGGCGAGCGGTCGAGTTCGGGGCGATAGCCCATATCGTACAGCGCGTGCCCGGTTTCGTGAATCGTTCCCATCAACATCGACGGCAAGAAATTTTTATCGACGCGCGTTGTGATGCGCGTATCGCCAATGCCAAAGCCCGTGGTGAACGGGTGCGCCGACTTGTCCTGGCGGCCGCTTTGAAAATCGAAACCGATTTGCTTGATGACCGCGATTCCAAAATCCCACTGCTTTTGTTCGTCGTAATCGCGGCGCAGGCAAGCGTCACTCACCTTGCCGGTTTTCTGCGCAATGGCGCGCACGAGCGCCGTCACATCGGTCCGCAGCGGATTGAAAATGGCTTCCACCTCATTGGTCGTCATCCCCGGTTCGTATTGATCGAGCAGGGCGTCGTAGAGGCGTTCCGTGTAGCCGAGATAATTCGCCAGCTGAATTTCCAGCTCGACGATTTTTTCCAGATGCGGCTGAAATATTTTGAAATTCGATTCTTTGCGCGCTTGCGTCCATGCTTCCAGTCCGATGGACGAGGTGCGCGTCAATTCTTCGACGAACGCGGACGGCACGCGCTTGGCTTTATCGTAATCGCGCCGCGTGACGCGAACGAGACTGGCTTCGTCGGAGTCGTAACCCAGTGGGTTGACCTCGTCGGACACGGCGTCCAAGAGTTTGCCGATGTCGTCAGAGATAAAATATTCGTGCGCCAAGCGACTCAGCGTTGCCATTTGCAGAGAGCGGGGGCGCGCGCCTTTGGGCGGCATGTACGTCTGCTGGTCCCAACTCAGCACCGCCTCGGCGTTGTGTAAGTCGCTAATCGTCGCGAGTCGTTGTTTCAGTTCTTCAAACTTTTCACTCATGATAATTCCCTTCCGTTCGATGATGTTCTTCTTCTGCCCAGGTTTGTCCACGGGTTGGATAGCGGTGATGTTGATCGCGATGATTCGTCACATAGCCGTCGTAGCGTTCGCGGTAGCGGTGCGGCACCATCCGTTTGATGGCGGTCGTCGTAATGTCCAAGACATAGTGCATCGCATCGGCAACGGTCGCGCCCACAAACGCATCGAGCAAATAACCCAGGTACCAAAAAATATCCTCGGCATCACCCTGGAACGTCATCTTGAAACCGATGCGCCTTAATAAAATGGCGATGGGCACAATCGCGATGGAAACAATGACGATCATATAAAGCCATCGGACAAAAGTGCCGAGCAGAGGAATGTGCATCGCGTCCCGGTGCTTGACGAGTTTGGCATAGGGCCACCAGAAAATACGCAGCAATCCCCAATCGTCCATCGAGCGAGAATTGAACAAGTCCATATCCGGCGACAGGATGAGCGTTGCGATGGCGACTCCGACATCCGCCGCGACAATGTCCGCGACCGACCACCCTTGCGACCACATGAAGGCGGTCGTGCCGGTCAGCACGACGGTATTACCAATGGTGTGTCCGATAAACCCAGGCATGTCTAACCTCGATTGGCAAGTGGCAGGATTATAGCCGATGCAGTTACAATTTGCAACCCGATTTGACGTGATGGTAAATCGCAGTATAGTACAAACAACAAACCTATCTCTTGGAGGTCTCATGTCGAAGAAGACATTAGCGATTCTGATTTTATTTTTGTTGGTGATGCTCGCCGGATGCGCGTCGCCGACGCCAGCACCAACCGTCACGTCTCTGCCGACTTTAGCGCCAACGGCGACGATTCCTGTTCCGACCCCGACGCCTACAACCATTCCCCTGCCGAACGCCGATCAACTTTGGGCGCGCGCGCAAACGTGCAACTGTCTTCAAGTTTACACGATGCCCGAGACCGGCGATAGCATCATCCTCAAAGCGATCAACAGCGCCAAGAAATCGGTGCGGCTCAAGATGTATCTCTTTACCAGCGACAAGGTGCGCGATGCGTTGATCGCAGCAGCCAAGCGCGGCATCGATGTGCGAATCTTGATGGAGTTGAATCCTTACGGCGGCGCGGCAACGAATGTCGATCTATACAACGCGGTCAAAGGCACGCCGGTCAAGATGCGCTGGACCAGTTTCGATTTTCGATTCACGCACGAAAAGAGTCTGACCATCGACGACCAAATCGCGTTCATTATGACGCACAACATTACCGCGTCGTCGTTCTCGGCGAATCGCGAATATGGCGTCATCGATTCGCGCGCCGAGGACGTTGCCGAAGTCATCCAGGTTTACGAAGCCGACTGGGAGAAGGTGCCGGTCGATTTGAAAAATCCGCGCTTGGTGTGGAGTCCCATCAACGCGCGGCAAAAATGGATCGAGTTGATCGACAGCGCCAAAGTGAGCATCGATTTGGAGCAAGAAGAGTGGTACGCGCCGGACATTGTTCTGCATATCGTCAACGCGGAAAAGCGCGGCGTCAAGGTGCGCGGAATTTTCTCGCCAAGCGATCCGATTACGTCGGACGATTCAGAACCGAATCGCGGTTTGATTCGACAGTTCGGCGGGCAAGTAAAATATATGGACGATCCGTTCATCCACGCGAAAATGTTTCTGGTCGATGGCGTGCGCGCGTTCGTCGGTTCGGAGAACGTGTCGGACAATTCGCTCGACAACAATCGCGAGCTGGGAATCATCTTCGATCAAGCCGATGCGGTCCAAGTCGTACGGCGGGCTTTCGAGAAAGATTGGAACATTGCGACGGTCGAGCCGTTCCCCGTTTCCAATTTTCAAATCCCGGCGAACGGCATTGTGAATTGGAAAGACGCGCCCAGGGTTTACAATCGTGACGTGATCCTTGAAGGCACGGTCGTTAAAATTTACAATAGCGGCAAAGTGATGTTCCTTCAATTCAGCGAGAGCCCGGAGACGGATGCCAAGATCGTCATCTTTCCGTCGGACTGGGGCAAATGGACTCAGCGACCCGACTTGATCTACAATGGCAAGACGATTCGCGTGACGGGTAAGGTGGTCAAGTACCAAGGCGCGCCGGAGATTGTCATCAACGACCCCAAGTCTATTTCGATTGTGGGAGAATAGTTATCTGCCACAGATGACTGTGCCTGAAATGCGGCACAGCCAACACCGAATCACACGGAAGAAAATTTTGTTTCTGTGTTTTTCTGTGTGGTTCTGTGGCTAAAAGATATGAGCATGATGAACGACGAACTGAAACGCCAATGGATTTCCACGCTGGAGCGCCTGCGCTTTGACGTGACCTCGCACGATCCATTACAAGCGCACAAAGCATACGGCACGCATCGCTTCGTTGACGTGATGCTCGATGAAAGCGGACAGATCAGAATGGTTGTCACGCGACAACTAGACGAAACGAAAAACGTAAAACGCAAAACGCAGAGTGGACGCGAGTATCAACTTTTCGTTGAGCAAAACCAGGTGACGATGGTGAACTATCGTCTGCGCGATGGCGACGATCTGGGGGCGGTGTTGAGCGAGATGGAACAGCAAGCCCTAAATGTCAACGAAACTTGATGATTGTGATAGTGGGCGATGGGATGTATCAATCAAAAATCCTCGCCCATTGTTTTTCACTTTTGGCTGTGCTATACTCATTCACGACAAACCAGTTCTCCTGACGGAGCCAATCCACGCGATCTAATCGTTTTGCCGAAGCAAAGGAGTTTCGACGATGCCTGATCCATTGGATGCGCATTACCAGACCGTGATCAAAGCGATGCTCGATGGACGCCTCGTTCCATTCTTCGGCGCGGGCGTCAACTTGTGCGACCGACCGCAGGGCGTGGCGTGGCAACAGGGTCAATATCTCCCCAGCGGCGGGGAACTCTCCGAATACCTCGCGAACAACTTTGGCTATCCTGCTCCCGATAAATTCGATCTCCTCCGTGTCTCGCAATATGTCGCCGTCGTGAATGGCACCGGACCCCTCTACGAAGAATTGCGCAAGTTGTTCGATGCCGATTATCCACCGACGCACCTTCATCAATTCTTCGCGGTGTTTCCCGCGGTCCTACGTTCCAAGAATTGTCCCGCGCGCTACCAGTTGATTGTCACGACGAATTACGACGATGTGATGGAGCGCGCCTTGAAAGCGGCGAAAGAACCGTACGATGTGGTGACGTTTGTCGCCGAAGGCGAACAGCGCGGCAAATTCTGGCATCAACCTCCGGAGGGCGACGCGCGCGTAATCGATAAACCCAATGAGTATCGCGATGTGTCGCTCGACAAGCGGACGGTCATCTTAAAGATTCACGGTGCCGTGGATCGAATGAACGCCGAACGCGATAGCTACGTCATCACGGAAGACGATTACATCGATTATCTCACGCGCACCGATATTTCCAATTTGATTCCCGTTACGCTCGCGGCGAAATTACGCAAGAGCAACTTTCTTTTCCTGGGTTACGGCTTGCGCGATTGGAACTTGCGCGTGATCCTGCATCGCATTTGGGGCGAGCAAAAGTTATCGTACAAATCCTGGGCGGTGCAACTCAGCCCCGCGCAGGTCGAAGCGGAATTTTGGCGCAAGCGCGATGTCGATATTTTGGATGCGCGGTTGCAAGACTATGTCGCGCAACTGGACGAGCGATTGCAAGCGATACCCGCGCTGGGAGGCAAACCATGAGCGCCTCACCTACGATCAGTCCTTACATTGGCTTGGTGCCGTACTCGGAAAAAGATGCGCCGTTTTTCTTTGGACGCGACGCCGAGACGGAAATCATATCGGCGAATCTGATGGCGGCGCGCTTGACGTTGCTGTACGGCGCGAGCGGCGTCGGCAAGAGTTCGGTGTTGCGCGCAGGCGTCGCGCATCATCTCCGCGCGATCGCGCATCAAAATTTGATTGAGCGCGGCTCGCCCGAATTTGCCGTCGCCACATTTTCGGCGTGGCGCGATGATCCCATTGTCGGTCTGGTCAACGCGATTCAAGAAGCGGTGAGCAAAACCTGGGAAGGCAAACCATTCGAGCCGATTGTGCCATCGCTAGATTTGGCGCAGACGTTGGAGGCGGGCGCAAAATCTGCGGGTGGCGAACTCATTCTCATCCTGGATCAGTTCGAAGAATATTTTCTTTACCATTCGCAAGAAGATGGCGCGGGAACATTCGCCGTCGAATTTCCGCGCGTCGTCAATCGCACCGATCTGCGCGCCAGTTTCTTGATTTCAACTCGCGAGGATGCGCTCGCCAAGTTGGATCGATTCAAAGGCCGCATTCCGAATCTCTTCGACAATTATTTGCGCATCGAACATCTCGACCACGAGGCAGCGCGCGATGCGATTATTAAACCGCTCGAAGAGTACAATCGCCGCACGATTCCAGCTCAGGCGGTTAAAATCGAACCTCCACTTGTCGATACGGTGCTTGGACAAGTCAAAGCGGGTCAAGTGATGATCGGCGATGCGGGACGCGGTGCGTTGGGCGGGGTTGCATCGAGCGAGAGAATCGAGACGCCCTATTTGCAATTGGTGATGACGCGCCTGTGGGATGAAGAGCGGCGCGCAAAGTCTCAAGTGTTGCGGAGGGCGACGCTGACACGATTGGGTGGCGCGGAACGCATCGTCCGCACGCATCTCGACGCGGCGATGAATGCGTTGCCCTCGGGCGATCAAAATGTTGCGTCGCATATTTTCCGCTACCTCGTGACGCCGTCGGGTACCAAGATCGCGCACACCGCGCCCGACCTGGCTTCGTACACCGAGTTGCCGCTCAAACAAGTCACGCCCTGTCTCGATAAATTGGCGAGTGGGGATGTGCGTATCTTGCGCCCCGTCGCGCCGCCCATCGATCAGCCCCAGGTCGCGCGCTATGAAATTTATCACGACGTGCTTGCCGCCGCGATTATGGATTGGCGCGAGAGATACCAACGCAACATGCAGCGCCGACGATTGATAGGGATTGTTGGCGTGTTTGGCGTGTTCGTGCTGGTTGTCATCTTGGCTTTGAGCGTCTATGCCGCCTATACCAATATGCAATTGGCGGAGAAATCAAAGACCGTTCAAGAACAGGCGGTCTTGGTGAGTGTCAGCAATCAAAAGATCGATTCGCAGGCGACCGCGGAGAGCCAGCAGGCAGCGGTAGCGCAGCAGAACGCAACGGTCGTTTCACAACTGCAAGTGGCGGTCCAGACCTTGGCACCTGTCGACACGCCAATCCCTGTAAATATCGTTACACCCAGCCCAACCAAGATTGGTGGCACTCCTGCCAAAACATCTACGCCCGATGGGGCGGCAACGGCGACGGT
>Ga0334722_10002287_pt1 | contig 21893 bp, 20 predicted proteins | sample C3_bottom_MG_FD_207210 | JGI IMG/M metagenome (GOLD analysis project Ga0334722, IMG submission 207210) | Sediment microbial communities from Yellowstone Lake, YNP, Wyoming, USA - C3_bottom | ecosystem: Environmental > Aquatic > Freshwater > Lake > Sediment | place: USA: Wyoming | collected... | reverse complement strand
TTTTCATCTTCCCATTCGGATCATACTTCTCTGATGTCAAACGGATTATTTCTTATGCCCTTGCACTCTTTCCCGGTTTTCACTTTCGTTGGTGGTTCCTGAGTAACTACTCAACTGTCACTAGCTTCAATTTAAGTTGGACCGGGATAGGTGTCGTTTATTATTATCTCTTTAATGGGATTCTTGCGATACTCTTTTTAGCTTTTATAATCTATATCTTTAGAAAAAAAATCACTTTTTCTTGGGTAAAAATTATTATCCCTTTGCTGTACATTATTATCTTTTTTATAGCTGCAGAAATCCTCCCAAGATTCGGCTTTTACTTTTATCCGAATAGGGCTTGGGTCCATCTGATATATGGTTTTGTAATTCTCGCCGTGTTAATTTTCTCCTTTTTGAAGATAACCAGAAAAGACGAGAAGTTACTTATTCTGCCGTTTTCAATTATTGTCGCTATAGGAATCTTGGGAACTTTTTACGTCGGAAGTAACAATATCTCTGAGGTTTTTTGGCAAGAAAAAGCCGCCGCGAATTTCATAAAAACCACATCTAAGAACAGCCTTTTTATTTCTAGCCAAGATAATCAATCATTGGTAATTTTTGAAGGAGATCGTAACTTTCTTTGGGTTGATACGAAAGATAAGGCCCTGGACCAAAATAGCTTTAATACAATAGTTGATGAAGGACTAAAAAAGGGAGAGCAAGATGGCAAAATTGCGCCTACTCCGAACATATATTTCATCTATTCCTACCGAAAATTGAATGGTTTGGTAAGCAAAAGAAATTATTTGTTAAGTTTATATGATGAAGCCAATGCTAAAACTTACCAACAATTTTCTTTTGATAAGGTTTATGAAGATAAGAACGTTCTCATTTTGAAGTTAAAGTGAATTGTAGATCTTTCGCAATTCTTGGGCCATTTTTCCCCAAGAATAATCTGCGATTTTTTTTGAGTCGAGAGCAAAAGTAATTTTCCCTTTTCGGATATCTTTCAACGTATTTTCAAGAGCTTTCTGGTTGTATGCTATCGCAACTCCCCAATTTGCTTTTTCGACTAATCTGCCTGTAGCAGTATTTTTGGTGGTGATAACGGGTTTTCCGAACTTCATGGCATCGAATACTTTTGTTGAGGTAGCATATTTATAATTTTCGAAATTAGGATCGAGTAAACTCACAATAATATCCGCTTCTTTGTTTAGCTTCTCCGCTTTTTCACGATTTATGCGACCATAAAAAATGATATTTTTTAATCCCTTTGATTTTATAAGCTTAGTTATTACTCTTTCATCAGGGCCATAACCTGCAATACGAAAAGTAACGTCAGGATTTATCTTCGCAATACTTACCAATTGTTCAAGGCCTCGACTCCTGCTACTTAAAACCCCAACATAAGTCAGGTTTATTTTTTTATTCTTAAGATTAATCTTCTTATTAAAGTTTAGAAAAGTTTCCGAATTGTAAATTACAGTTATCTTTTTCAGTAAATCGGGTTCAGTAATTTCCATTTGCTCGGTTCTCTCTGGATCAGGTATTAATGTTTTGTTTGATTTCTTGATTAGATATTTTTCAAATCCGATCATCAAAGTTCTTATAAACTCATTTTTTGTCGGAAAATACCCAGTTAAAGAATCCCAAATATCATAAACAACAGGCGTTTTCTTAAATGTTGAATAGATAAGAGAAGGAATGACACCGCTAAAATCGCAGGCGTGAATAATATCCGGTTTAGATTTCATGAGTTCAATGATTACAAAAACAGTCCAGATCGGAAACAAAATAATAAATATTGAGCTTCCGAAAGGCGCTTTAAGATTCAATATTGATGAGTTCGGATGTTTTTTCTTCGAATTCTCTCTATCCCACAGAATCAAAAATTGCCGAAATTTTTTTAGGGCTTCAAGCTCCTTTATCAATCTGGGTTCCGAACCTAAAGTATTGGTTCGGACAAAAACAATTTTTTTCATTTCCAATAGCTTAGAACAATTTTTAAGATAATGTCACTCACATTATCAACTAAATATTCTTTGGGCGGAATCCAATCGCCTTTTTTCAAAGTTACAGTCTTTACTCCTCTTAAGATGGCTTCTGGCTCACATCCGGAAATAAAGTTACTCCCAACTTCGATAGTTTCCGGCCGTTCGGTAGTATCGCGCAATGTCACTGTCGGAATATGGAAAATGCAGCACTCTTCCTGAACAGTGCCGGAGTCAGAAAGGGCACAGTATGCATTCTTTTCAAGATTAACAAACTCAAAGAAACCAAGCGGTTTAGTGATAATAACATTCTTATCAAGTTTATATTTAGACGCCTTGAGGCTCTTGGCGGTATGGGGGTGGACACTCCAAATAATAGGCATCTTATATTTTGTCGCGATAGTATTAAAAGCTTCAAGAAACTTTAAAAGCCGTTTTGGATCGTCAACATTCTCCGCGCGATGTAAAGTTGCTAAAAAGAATTTTCCAGGCCCAACCTTAAATTTTTTCATTATGTCGCTGCCGTCAATTTCCGGAGCAAAATTATCCAAAACTTCTTTGATTGGATTCCCTGTTACATAAATCCGATTGCCTTCGATTCCTTCTTTCAATAAATTGGCTCGGCTTCTTTCGGTGTAAGGTAGAAGAATATCGCTGTTATGATCAATCAAACGGCGGTTGGTTTCTTCTGGGACACGGTCATCATAACAACGGTTGCCGGCTTCCATATGAAAAACCGGAATCTGCATCCGCTTGGCAATAATTGCGCCAAGGCTGCTATTGGTATCCCCTAAAACTAAAAAGGCATCCGGCTTTTCTTTGGCAAATATTTTTTCCATCCCTGCCATAATGGTACCCATCTGCTCGCCAAAAGTTCCCTTGGCACCCAAATAATAATCCATCTTACGAATGCCTAGCTGTTTGATAAAAATATCGTTTAAATTGACATCATAATTTTGACCAGTATGAACCAAGATTTGATTGCAAACCTTATCGAGTTTTTTCACAATGAGACAAAGGCGAATTAGCTCCGGCCTCGTGCCTAGAATTGTTACTAATTTCATTTACTTTCCTTTAAATACTCTGCCATTTCGGCAATTTGCTTTTCAACCGTCGGCACTTCTTTATAACCTGCCGCTTTCCAAACTTTCAGATTTTCTTTCGGGTTTTTAGTCGAAAGAGTTCTGTCAATAACTTTCGGCGCTTTTACCGGAGTTATTTTGACATCAGTTCTGTCAAAATACTTACCAAAATAAGTTAGCATTTTGGCCTTTGATGGCTTATCGGCAGCAATAATATGCTGGAAGTTGGGAATCTTCAAATCGTGTTTGATAATACCGGCGCAAATTTTTGCAAAATGGAAAGTCGTGACGCCATTCCACCTATGGTTATTATATCCGTTAACCTTAGTATTTTGAGGCTGAGTTAAGAACCAATCCATTAAAGAAACGTGAGCCGAAGGCTCTGGACCAATAATTGAATCGCGGAGATGAAAAACATTCGGAAATTTTGCTTCGCCGAGACTCTTGGTTTTCCCGTAGACGTCAAGAGCGTCATGCTCATCTTCCTCGTTGTAATCGCCCTTTTTGCCCGAATAAACACAATCGGTTTCTATTTGGAGAACTTTCGCAGACTTAGCCGCCATAGCTAAATTATGAGGAAAAAGTGAATTGACACGAATCGCTCTGATGGTTTCTATGGCGTTATCATCATGGATATAGGGCTTGATAATGCCTATCGCATTAATAATCCAAGAAGCGCCCTCCAAAGCCTTTTGCAAGGTACTAACACTTGCACCGTCAACGTCCAAAGCGATAACCTTGACATTGGGATATTTTCTTTGTAATTTCCCTCGCTCTTTAGCTTCGCGAACAGTCGCTAAAACGTCGAAACTTTCCTCCTTAGAGAGAACGTCTAAAATCATTGAACCAAGCATTCCCCCGACACCTAAAATTGCAATTTTTTGTTTTTTCATAGTAACTCCTCGTAAACTACAAATACTATAATTTCATCTTAAATGCAAGGGTTGGATACAAGAATGGCGGCTCTTCCGTGAGCCGCCATATATAAGCGATGTCATTTGGAATACTACAGTATCCCGAGTTTCTGGAGATAGTCCTCCAGGAGCCAAGGCTTTCGTTCGGTGAATTGGAATATCTGCAGACCAGCATCCCTGGCTATTGCGCAGTTAGCGTGACTGTCGTCAATGAAGAGCACTTCTTCCGAAGCAACAGTCACCTTAAGATTCGCCGGCATCCATTTGGAGATGATGCTTTGAAAGACGCCGGGATCGCCCTTGTAGTGGTGGGCGATATCGGAGCGCCATGTTCGAAAAGAGATTGCGAATCTGGGTTCCAGCTCGACATAACGCTTCCATTCCGGCGCACGAGTATTGGTGACGAAGCCGACCAACATTTTTCCCATCAGCCTCTCGATGAGCGCCAACACACCTTGATCAAGAGCATAGATGTGCGAGACATCAATTCGCCAGATCTCTTCGTCAGGAATACTGACACACCATTCGCGGCGAAGATTCTCGCAGTAAGCCAGCCATTCAATCCGGCCCTTACCAGTCCCTTCGTAATCTACTCTTTGGAAGTACGCCCCTGCTAATTCCCGGGGTATGCCATGTCGGACATAGGCCTCGATCGTTCGCCGATGATCGGCAAGCATGAGGACGTTACCGATGTCAAACAAGACCGCCAATATTCTTTTCTGAGGTTTCTTCATTTCTCCTCCCTTAGCCAATTCAGTCCGCGCGGGCCGAGAATTGCTCGCGAAAGATGGCTGATGTTGTTCTCGATTGCTTCGCCGGAAAGCGCCATGTGAAGACCACAAGGGTCCAAACCACCTTCTTGAGCGAACTCATACATCATCGGACTTTTTTCCTCTCGTAGGGTTATGCCGACAATTTTTCGCTTTAGCGCAATGTATCCCCACCCAGAAAGTGCTCGTCCAGATTCATCATATTGTCTATGGTGTTCGGACCGACACTCTGTGTCCAATACTCGCCATCCAGTTCCAGGAAGGTTAATTTCAGCAATAGCCAAATGGGTGAAGTCACCAACAGGGCCAGCGACAATAATACCTTTTCTCCCATCTAGTGTATCTTTGCCGATATTCAAGAAACTGATCAGAGCTTCATATCGGCAAGCAAATCCCGGACGAACAACTTGCCACCAAAGAGATTGTTCTTGGTCGAGACGTTCCTGATGCTCTGAAAGCTCTTCCGGCAAAAGAAACCTTAGCCAGCCATCTTCCCTATAGAACCCAAGTTCGACGGTTTCGCCTATTTGCTCGGCCGGAAGATTAAAATCTTCGGCCATTCCTCCGGAAGGTTCGGCAACATTCCAAATCGTCGGCGCGCCGGTGTTACGAACCTCACAGAGATACATGTCTTCTGCTAGAGGCCCGTACTTCAAAACAAGCTTTGCCATAAGCGCTTCCGGAAGAAGCTCCAGAGATGCTGTTTTCACCAGAAGCGCTGTTGCTCCTCCCATGTAGCCCAGTGTTTCAAACTGACCCGGTTCAAACTCACCGGTTTTTTGATATCGCCAGAGCCGCTCGAAAACTTCGCGATCTGCTAGAGAATCTTCGAAACGCTCTCTTGGTCTTGGTGTATCCATCCCGCGACAACCAAGGACTTTGGCGATAATTCTGCCGTCATCGGTTATTTCACCTTCAACTTCTCCCAACACCCAATCAAAGGCCATTTCATGTGCCTCCTTTCTTAATCCCTAAATTGTAAGTTACAAAATATTAATGTTATACATTAACAAAATAATATAGATCATCTTCAGGTTACTGTCAAGAAAAAGAGAGCGTTTATTTCTTTAATAAGGTATCTTCGTAATAGGGCAGATCCCAAAATCTTGGGTCGAAACGAAAATCATCGTTCTTTGATTCTTCTAAAGAACTCGTTGAAAAAATCATTATTTGGGTATCATCGGTTAAAGACATTAGGCCGTTAGCAAAACCGGAAGGTATAAATAGAACTGTCGGCTGATGTGCAGAAAGTCGAAAGCGATGAACATCAGCCTCCTTCGAAGGCTTTTCCCAATTATCAATCTTTACCGCACCGACAAGCGCTTCTCCTCGGACAACCAAGATAAATTTATTTTCTTTTTTGTGGCCATGCCATGCTCTGATTATTCCGGCAGAAGCATTTTCTACCATATAGAATCTTTTGATGCCCTCGAAATTAAAATCGTTAACAAAACTAACGCTTCCCCGAAGATCTGAGGCCAATCCTCCCTTAATTAAATGAGGGGCTTCTTTCATATCCACTTCCTTTCAGGATACTCACGATGAGTACCAAATTTTGATAAATAAGCATCGTTGGTATAAAGAGGATTGTCTAAATCTTTGATACGGTTTTCGGAAAGCAACTTTTTAAGTTCCGAAATTCCATCTTTGGCAAAAAGTTTTGGAGAAAAGTGAAAGGCTTTCTTGGCTTTATCAGAGCTTACCCGATAATTTCGGGAATCCTCAAATTTCATTTCAACTTTTTCAACTTTTAAGTTTTTGAATTGTTTCTTAACTTCTTCGGCTAAATCAACAATTTGAACGTTTTCGTGATGGATATTATAAATACCGGTATGTTTAGTTGCTACATTATCAACAATCGCTTTAGCGGCGTCACAAACATGAAGAATGGGGCGGTATTGCTCCCCGCCAAAAACTGTAAGTTTCCCAAGAGTATGGGCTTTAACTGTCAAGGTGTTAACAACCAAATCGAGCCTTATTCTTGAAAATTCATCAGAAAGGCCAAAAAGGGTTCCTAATCTAAAAACCATAGCATTCTTACCACAAAGCTTTTTTTCTGCCGCAAGCTTAGTAACAGCATAAATTGAAAGCGGATTAGTTTTCGAGTTTTCGTCTAAGATCCCATCCATCGCTCCGTAAACCGAACAAGTCGAGGTAAAAATAATTCTCTTGCTAAAATTTCTGGCTAGCCACCCCACAGCATCGTTATTTATTTCAATGGTAATATCGGGATTAACCGCACAAGCAGCATCCCCTACCAAAGCTGCAAGCCAAATTACCACATCTGCCCATTTTAAATGCGGAAGAAGCTTTTTATGATCGCGAATATCACCATAAACAAAATCTACCGCTTTCAAATAGCTTGGTTCATAGAGAAGAGCATCATAGACTCTAAACTCATGCTTCTTTTGTTTGAGTAAAATATCTGTGACAGCGCCGCCCAAATAGCCAGCACCGCCAACGATTAAAATTTTCATACTTGTCTCCTTATCAGTCCCCGCTAGAACCAAACTATCATAGCTACAGTCCTGCGTCAAACTTCTTTATTTCTTCATAAAACTTAATTGTCTTTCTCTTCAAGAAATCTTTTTCCAAACGCTTCTTGGCGGTTTGCCAGTTAATCTTTGCTGCTTCATCAACTAGCTTATCGGAAGTTAGCGCTTTTTGAATAGCCTCAGCAATAGTTTCTGGCTCTTCCGGCGGCACTAAAATCCCCGATTTACCGGAAGTTACCCATTCGTCAGCGCAGGAAGTGTTTGATTGAATAGGATATGCACCCATTAACATTGCTTCCAAGAAAGAGGTACTGATTCCATCGCCAATACTTAAACCAATTGCAATTCGTGCTTTACCGTAAGTTTTTAACAATTTTTGATGCGGCGTTCCAACAGGCAGAATAGTTACTTTAACACCTGTGTTTTTTGAGAATAACTCAGCGGCGACTTCTATTGCCGAAGGCGTTGTAGGAGAAATTGCCATTCCGTCGCTAATCGGTGAGTGGATATATAGTTCGTATCCCTTTAATAGATTTTTCAAACGAGAAAGGGCGGTCAACCCGACCAACGATCTTCCCGACCAACCATAATAACCTTTAAGCATAATGATTTTTCTCTTTGATGGGAGAGTTCTTCGAAAAGGGCCTACAGCTTTTAAATCATAGCCGCCGGCGTTGGGAAGGACCGGAAGGGTTTTTCCTTTGAATCCAAAATTTTTTGCCAGACAAATGTCCCGTTGGCACTCACAGGAATAATAATCGGCGTTTCCAAGAACTTCTTTAATTTTTTCTTGATGTCCTGAAAGCCTCCCAAAAAGCTGAATATCGCTTCCCCAATTGGTAGCTATCCAATAAGGAAACTTACCTTTATAGATTTTTTTAGCTTCGGAAACGATGTAGCCCCCGTGCTGAATTTCCAACGAATGAATAACATCAGGCTTGATTTTTTTAATGAGACGGACAAGTTTCTTAACCCGATAATTTTGGTATTTCGAATTAACAAGATAACAGAGGCCGGTAGCAAGGTTGTCTGAAAATACCGGGAAACCATTAACCCGAACTTTGTTTTTAAGAGGAGGTTTCTTAGAATAAATCGCATGATACACAACAGTATTTTTAAGCTCAGGATGAGTCTTACCACATTCGATACTAGGAAAAAGGTAGGTCTTGTGAAGACCACTTACTTGATTAATCCAACGAGCAGTGTGAATGCTATCAGACATTGCTACAAAAAGAATTTTCATTTATTTAAAAACTCCAAGAATTTTTTTCGCATTTTTTCGACACTAAAATCTTTTCTTGCCTGTTTTAGGGCATTGTTTTCTAAAGTTTGTGAAAGTTTCCTGTCTTTAGTAATTTCTAAAATAGCGTGAGCCAACATTTTAGGTTTTTCTTCAGAAACAACAACTCCGCAATTATGTTTTCTAAAATACCATGAAACAAAAGAATCTTCCGGCGCGTGAATCAGGATCGGCCTTCCAACTGCCATATAGTCGCCTATTTTTCCGGGCGCAGAAGTTCGAATTATTTCAGGAATAGGCGAACGAAATGCCAGAGGCAGGAATAAAATATCAGCTTTCCTCTGAACAACGGCGACCTCCGCTTGATTAATATGGGAGTGGAAAAGAACATTTTTTCCGCCGATGCCCTCTTTCTTTAGAGTTTTCGGTGCATCAGCAGTGAAAATATGCAGCAAGACCTTTTCCTTTTTCAGAAGGTTAATAGCCTTAACAAGGTTCCTAAAAGCATCAAAATGCGCAAGATATACCGCTCCCGTAAAAACGATGTTGATTTTACTTTGAGAAAAAACTGTTTTCTTTTTATCCAATTCGCTTAAATCAGGCAGAAATGTCGGGTTATGAATCACAAAACTATGAAATTTGTATCGTCGAAAATACTCTTTTTCTAAGAATTCATTTGGGGCGATGATTTTATCGGCACTTTTTAGAATTCCTTCCTCTATTACTTTAACCAGCGGGTGGAAAAAACCAGTTTGCTGATAAATGGGATCGTCAAAAACATAAATAGCCAAAGTTAAATGGTAAAGTTTCGCGGCGAGATACCCTGAAATTAAATCGCCTATCCCTCCGGTGCAAGTAATTAGCGTCTTTACTTTCTCTTTTTTCAGAATTTTAATTATCTGATAAGTCCTTGAAAAAACATCCCAAATAACTTTAAATGGCTCAATAATATATAAAAGAGGCGATGAAAGAACTTTTTCTGGATGAGAAACTGTTTTTATTTGATAGTATTTTCCCGAGAGTTTGGATGTGCCACCAAGAGAAGTTGATGAATAATCTTCGCGAGAAATTAAACAATATCTTTCTTTTGGAATTTTCTCCAAAAGCCGATAAATCATCACTGCCTGTCCCGAAGGAGAGGGAGGTAAAATATGGGAAAGCACTGCAAATTTTTTTATATTTTTAGTCATTTAAGACATCCTAAACAGACGCTTAATTACCGGGAGCATGCCAGTCCTCTTAAGAATTCTATAGGCAATTTCTTTCATGCCGTTTTTACTTAAATATTTATTTATCCCCAACTCTTCTTTCTTAAAAAACTTTTTTAAAATTCTCTTTCTAAAATAAAGCTCAATTGCATAACGGTAATAAGTTCCCTTATCTTCAGCTACTTTATCAGAGACAATCCTTAGTTTCTTAGCGTTAATTTCCAACAAGGTTTTTTGAAGCAAGTCCCGCCACTTTTCCATTGAACTTTCAATGGTGAGTTTTTTCTTCAAAATGATGTTCCGAGGAGCAAAATGCTTAGCAAAAATTTGTTTTATAGCAAGCTCAAAATCTTCACCAAAAATACCAACTCGATTTCTTTCTTCTTCGCTAAAACTTTTGAAGATCCCGACGTTCATCATAATCACAGGAGTGTTGCAAAGGCAAGCTTCAATGGCGGCGAGGCACTGTGTTTCAACTTTCGAACCAATGATAAAGAAATCGGCACAGTTTAGTAATTCCGTCAGTAATTCTTGGCGTATCTTGCTATAAACCCTGACGTTTTTTGCTTTAAATGTCTCATTGTACTTAGTAACTAAAATCCAGGTTATCTCAGGGTGTTTTCTTATACAAGCTTTTACTTTAGACCAGCCCTTTACTTCAGAAAAGTTACCAACAAAAATACCGATTCTCCTTGAAGTAAATTCATGCTTTTTTCTTAAAGATCGCTTGCTTAAAGGACGAAAGAGATTACGATCTACTCCCAACGGAATTATTTCCGCCGCGTAATCCCGATAAGAAGAGGCGGTATTGATTGAGTTGGCAACGATCTTGTTGGAAAGTTTAAGATTTGCCTCTTGTTGAAGAGATTCCCTCTTCATTGAGCGCAAATTATCTTGCAGAAGACTAACGGTATAGCGTTTAGCATCAATCGTTCCCATAAAAGTAGCATTTTGGATGATGATTCCTGTGTTTGGATAACCTTTATCAATATAATTTTTAGCCTTCTTTTCAAAACTTCTTCCTCCCCCAACAACTCTTTTATCTACACCAAAAGCGCCGGGCAAACTTTCTAAAAGATAATCCCATAGAACCTTTTCTCCCATTGTTCCCGCAACAAGATCGTTGCAAATGGCGATAGAAACATTTTCATCTCCGTGGTTTTTAACCCGCTTTTCGTCCATCTCTCCGCATTGAAAATGATAAACAACTGAAGAAAAAGTTGTCTGATGAGAAATCCCCCGAGTTTTTAGTTTTTCCATTAAAATGGTGTCGCCGGAGACAATTTTTTGCCCCTCTTCGGCAATTCTCGGATGGAAAATATCACTTTTGGGAACAACATTCCCTTCTGGATACCCGCCAACTCCTTGGAAATCCTTTTTTCTGATCTAAAGCGGCATATATAAACCACCGTCAACAAGCTTTTTTTCAGCAACTAATTTTGAGTAAGTTTGGAAACCTTCTTCTTTATAAGATGAAGGCGTTAAGCCAAAATTCTTTTCAATACCATAGATGCCACTCTTTAACTTTCCCGATTCCACTAGTCGCGAGGCAACACAATTTCTACCATTATAACTTTTTAAAAGTTCTTCGAACCAGTTTTCGCTAAAAGCCATGTCGGAATTAATAAAAACGATAAAATCACCTTTGGCAACTTCAGCAGCATAATTCCAGGCGCGATAAACATTGTTGATGTACCATTCCTTTTTCTGATTTTCTGAATTTCTAAAAATATAGTGGGGAAGATAGTTATCTTTAAGATATTTTAAAACTTCAGGAGTTGCATCGTTAGCAACAAAATAAAATTCTTTATCGGCAAGATCAGTGTACTTTAAGACTTGTTTATGGATAAATTTTAGCCAGTCAACACTTTTATAGATTAAACAGGCAATTGAATATTTAGGCCGAAATACTTGGGCTTTATACTCTTCAATGTAAGCGAGAGACTCTTCAAAGGTAAATGGTGCCGGTGGTACTTCGCCCTTTTGATATAACTCATCTGGAAAAAGTTCTGGAGGGACCTTTTGAAGCTTCAACTTTTCCTCGCTGATAAGCCGATCCAACATTTCATAACCTTTTTGACCATGTAAACGATATGTTAGATATTTGTAAGCCAAGTTCAACTTATCAGCAAAACCGTAATGAAGGACTTGCAACTTATTTGTTCTTTTTCTCTTTTTTATCGAAGAAGGAATGAATTCAACCTGATGTAATCCCTTCTTCGTTTTCTTGAAAGAAAGATCAGGCGTCACTCTCCAAAGGCGCGGAAACCAGCCCAAATTATAAAGGCTATCTGTTCTCTGGTAAGTTTTGCTACGCCAGAGATTTATCTCGTGGAAATCAATAGCATCAAGTTGATTTTTATCCATTTCCTGACATAAATCTAACAATTTCTCTCTGGCATTTCCTGTGATAACTTCGTCCGCATCAAGCCATAAGATAAAATCTGCTTTTAATCTAATAGCTTTCTTTAACATTAGGCTTCTATGGTGTATCTCGTCGGAAAAATCATTCTTAGAGCCTCGGATAACATAAGGTGTATGTTTTAGAATATACTCAAAACTCCCATCGGTGCTGGCATCATCATAAATAACCAGATCATCAACTAATGGTTTGATATACTTTATGAAGCGCTTTAAGTTCCCCTTCTCAAGCTCGTTATAAATTTGGCAAATGCCAATGATTTTGTATTTTTTCATTTGATTTCTTACTCATCACTAGATGAAAATGGCTAAGGTTATGGTTTTCATCCTCAAAATCTTCAATTTTTCTTTTGACAATGAATTTTGAAGGATTTTTGGTTAGCAATTTTTTGTTATCTATAAAAAATCCTTCACGAATCAAATTACGATATTTTCTTATAAAAACTTTTGCCCTTTTACGATTTAATAATCCGATATGGGAATAGGAATCGTCTTTTGCGTCAAGAGCGTTTGGAGTCGAAATGAAAAGCTTACCTTCTGGAGCCAAAAGAGCCATACATTTCTTGATAAGTTCATCGTGCTGACTCGCTGGCACATGTTCCATTACTTCAAGAGCAAAAATGTAGTCATAAGTTTTACGAGACTTATACTGAAAGAAATCCTTTTCTAAATAGGTAACATTGGACGCGTGATTAAAAAGACGGGCAACTCGCACTGCTTCCTTATCGTAATCAATACCTACAAAATTAGATTTTGGCCAAAGTTCGGCTAAACAAACTGTCGCAAAACCGATGCCCGAACCGACATCTAGGATTTCCTTTTTTTCTCCCGCATCCTTTAGGTAAGGGAAAAAAGAAAAATAGATGAACAGATGTTCCGTGGCCCAATCGGCCAGTTTTTGATAACTTTTTTCTTCTGTTTTTGGCAAACCCGCTCCAAGCCAGCCAGCCCTTACGTCTTTATCAGTAAAACAAATTTTTCTCAGTAGTTCCAGAGTATTTTCATCATTAATAACGCTGTATCTATCGAGAAAGGCTGATTTGTTTGTTAAATATTTTGGTTTAAATGTCTTAGAAAGAGCAAGAATATCTATCTTTAAAAAAATAGCTTTGACCCAACTTAAAATTTTGATGATTATTTTTTTAGCCTCAGTCATTCTAATTCCAATTAAGATGTTTTTTTCGTTTCCTGCATAAAGTAAGCCCAGGCGTAACCGGTATCGTCATCATTTCATAATCGTCTGTGTGTTTTGAAAGCTCCTCAATTGCTTTAAAGCCGTCGCCGCAATAACCTGGCTTAGTTTGCGCTATATTCTTCGGATAACCGTCATGTAGAAGGATAACCCCCTGGTCAGAAACATATGGGAAAAAATGCTTAAAATCCTTTAAAACTGATTCTTTGGAATGATCAGCATCAATGAAAAGCATATCAATTTTAATTGGGTGCTTTTTTAGTTCACGATAATATTCATCTGTCGAAAGACGCACAAACTTGGCTTTCGCCGTTTTTTTCATAAATTTTCCCGCCTCTTCCGAATTATCAATACCAATAAGTTTTTGAGCATAAGGAACCACGCGATTAAATAAAGCACATTGATAAACCCCTAATTCCACATAAACTTTTGGCCTGACAACTCTTGTAAGATGAACTATAAAATCTTCATGCCAATTTATGGGAGTTTCATTGCTCTTGGCCGATGACTCAACAGTAAATTTTTTTAATAAATCTTGGATTTTCATTTTTTTATAGACCATTTGCATGGATAAACAATCACGCCGCCGTGATCAGGATTAATATTTTTACCATCTTGAGAAACTTGGCCAACACTAACGGTTAGCGCTTGTGGGATCCAATCCATTACCTTTTCACCGTTGGCTCCCAAGCTGAAATTATATGCTCCGGGGGCAAGAATATTAGAAGGAAAGTCCACCAAGAAAGAAATTTCACCCTTATTATATTTTGTGGTTAAGCCCCCATCAATATTAAAGGAATTAAAGAGAGGAAAGCCCAGAGGAGAATCAACGCTAAAAGCAACCTTAAGATCATTAATGGGACGTGTTAAATGACCTTTGATAAGTAACGAGAACGACTCCTGAAAAGCCAGATGTCCTGATGGCTTATTTTTGGAATTTAAAATCTGAATTTCCCGAAATTTAAAAGCACTATTTTCTAAAGAGTTTCTTCGTAGCTCTGAACTTTTTAGATCAACTACACCTTTTGATTGTTGAGATTGACGTGCAAGATATCTGGCAATAATTTTATCTGAACGGCCATAAGCAACAATTTTACCTTTCTCTAATAAGACACATTTTTGGCAAAGCTCGTTCACTGCCGCCATATTATGGCTGACAAAAATTATCGTTCTGCCGGACCTTGCAACTTGGCCCATTTTCCCCAAACATTTTTTTTGAAACTGAGCATCACCAACTGCTAAAACCTCATCAATTATTAAAATTTCTGGCTCTAAATGAGCCGCCACGGCAAAAGCAAGACGAACATACATCCCACTGGAATAACGCTTAACCGGAGTATCTAAAAATTCAGCGATTTCCGCAAAATCCACAATTTGGTTGAATTTTTCTTTTATTTCTTTTTGGCGCATACCTAAAATCGTGCCGTTTAGAAAAATGTTCTCCCGCCCTGTAAGTTCCGGATGGAATCCGGTCCCCACTTCCAAAAGCGAGGCAACCCGGCCAGCCATGGTAATTTTTCCTTCGGTAGGCGGGGTGATTCGAGAAAGAATTTTCAAAAGCGTACTTTTACCAGCTCCGTTAGGGCCGATGATTCCTAAGATCTCCCCTTTTTTGATTTCTAGATCGACACCTTTTAATGCCCAGAAATCTTTTTTCTTGGGCCTGCTTCTAAAATTTAGAATCTTGGAAAATTGATCACGCAAAGCAAGGTATGGCTCTTGACCGCCAATAGAATATTTTTTTCCTAGCTTTTGAATTTTAATGATATTTTCTGCCATTTTTTTAAAAAATTATAAAATATCCGCAAAAAATCTTTCGGTTTTACGAAAATAATATATGCCAAAAACAAGAAAGATTAAACTGATACCCAGAGAAATCAAAAGTAGTTTCCAATCAATAGCGCCAAAATGAAGAAGGGAATTTCTAGCAACTGTTATGACACCAGCCATAGGATTTAAAAAGACGATCCATTGAAAACGGCTGGGGATGATACTTATCGGATAGATTACCGGAGTAACAAAAAGTAAAATTTGGATAAAGAAAGGAAGCACATAGCGAACATCGCGGTATTTAACGTTAATTGAGGCTAAAAATAAGCCTAAACCCAAAACAGAGAAAATCGAGATTAAAATTAAAACAGGAATAAGAATAAAACCAATATAATTTGGGTGGAAATGGTAAAAAGCCATTAAAGCAACAAGTATTACCAGAGCTAAAAGAAAATCGATCACCGGAGTAAAGGCCGAAGCGCAGGGGAGAATCAGCCGCGGAAAATAGATTTTTTTAATAATGCCCTCATGCTCAACAAGAGAGCTACTCATATTTGCTAGCGCTATTGAAAAGTAGTTCCAATAGACCAGCCCGGCAAAAACAAAAATTGCGTAAGGAGTGTTATCTGACGGAACTTTTGCTAAACGGCCGAAGAAAACAGTAAAGATAATCATCGTTAAAAACGGCTGTAAAATCGCCCAAAAAACACCTACGGCCGTTTGTTTGTATCTTACTTTGATATCGCGCCATATAAAAATATAAAAGAGTTCACGAAAACGCCAAAGCTCAGGAAAATCAATTTGTACAAAACTTTTTGGCGGCTTGATTTCGTAATAGTTTTCGCTTGTTTTATTCATAGCTTCTCATCATAACATAAAAATAGTTTAGGGCAACACCTAAGATTTTATTAATAATACCTTGAGATATCAATGGTTAACAAAAAGCCCAAGTTTATCTTGGACATTTTTGTCTTTCGATTATACTCAAGACATTTTCCAGTCTCTTGGCTGAAAGCCATGAGCTTGTCGAATGGCGGAGAGGGTGGGATTCGAACCCACGAACCCTTGCGGGTTACCTCGTTAGCAGTGAGGCGCCTTCGGCCACTTGGCTACCTCTCCGTATTAAACAAACACCTTATCATTTTTATCGTCAACACTACAGGCAACAAAATAATGAAAAGGAGTTTCTATAGCTTTTTTTAAAAAATGCTTTTCCCCTGGATCAAGCATAACAAGATTATTATGTTCTAGTAAAACTTCTTTCCCTTCGACATTAAGTATGCCTTTGCCCTGAATCACAAAATAGTACTCATGACCTTTTTTGTGATAATGATTTCTGTCTTGGATCTCATCTTTAGGAGTAACTTCTGCGTAGGAAATACCAACCGGTATTTCTCCGTAGTCACCATAAAAATAATTTCCTGGTTCTCTGTTAGGTTTTTGTTGCTTTGGAACTATTTTCATATTTTTTGGCGGAGAGAGGAGGATTCGAACCTCCGATCGTCTTGCAACGATACCTGTTTTCAAGACAGGCGCAATCGTCCACTCTGCCATCTCTCCACAATCTACACTAATTTTACCAAATTATCACCTAAAGATAAAGGGTTAGCAAAGGAGATTTTTATTATTAAATTGGAGAACCGGTAGCATAATCATTATTTAAATAAGCATCGTTAACAATACTCACATTCGTCAAAGAATAATTTAATGAGACAAATTGAGTCCAGCTGGAAATATGACGTTTATAACCATATTCAACAACATAAATTTCCGGTCCCGAACCTTTCAAAAGACTGCCATCAGGGTAAATAATCTGAGTTCCGTTGCTATAACTACTCATCTCAAAATCAGAAATTGTCATCACATTATTCATACTAAAACCACTGTTAACAAAAAGATCCCAACTCTTAATTAGCCGGCGCTGACCATCTTCTAAGCGATAGATATTCGGCGAAGAACTTGTCTTAATTAAAGAGCCAGTCGCGTGAGAAGAAGAATCACTCCAATTATTTCCTGTCGTGTAATATACATTCAAATCTGAATCAGAAACCATATAAACCATAGACATATTGTAGCCCAAACCAACAAAAGTTGACCAGTCGCTAATTTGACGCAGCACACCATGTTCAATAACATAAATTGCCGAACCTGATCCCTTGATTAAACTGCCATCGAGATATTTAATTTTTGTCCCACTGTTATAAGTAGCCATTTCCGAATTCGAAATTGTCACCACGTGAGAATAAAAAAACTGCTGACTAAAAACGTCCCAACTTGGAATCAAACGCTTATGACCTTGGAGTAAGTAAATATTTGGTGAATCAGCCGTCTTTATTAAAGTGCCGTCAGGATGAGTATAATCATTGCCCAAGGCCGCGGCAGGATTTAATCGGCCACGTCCCATTTTTTGGGCATAACTGGGATTTGAACTGTCAATATAATCTGTTCTATTAATCAAACGGTTAACTATCGCCTGTTTAGCCCAGGTTGGATACTTAGCTTTGAGAAGAGCGACTACACCTGCAACATGGGGCGTGGCTAAAGAAGTGCCGCTGGCATAACCATAAGTGTCGCTCATCGCGGTAGTATAGATATTATCTCCCGGCGCTGAGACGTCAATCCAACTTCCATAATTCCAACCGGCAATAAAATGATCGCTTGCATCAGTCGCTGTGACCGAAATCACTTGGTCATAAGCAGCCGGGTAGAAAAGTAACGGAGTAGGTGCGTCATTGCCACTAGCCGCGACCATCACAGTACCTTTACCATTCGCATAATTGATCGCATCCCGAATTGTATTATTCTCGGAAACACCTCCCCAGCTCATACTAATCACATTGGCTCCCATATCAGATGCATAGGCTATCGCCGCAGCTGCATCCGCATCATCTATCACACCGATATGAGTATACCCATCCCAACTAGCGTCATAACCAGCGCGCACTGCCATTATTTTTGCGTTCCAAGAGATTCCCGCTACACCGGCTGAATTGTTGGTCACTGCTCCGGCTACACCTGAGACAAGTGTTCCATGGCCATTAGAATCATCTGGATTATTGTCTCTTACTGTGTAATCGGCATCAGTACAAATTAAATCAAAACCATCAATGGGACAATCTCCCGGGCCAAGACAAGCTGTATTTACAAAATCCCAACCACGATAATCATCAACGTAACCGTTATGATCATCATCAATACCATTAATCGGATCAGCCGAATTAACCCAGATATTACTTGCCAAATCAACGTGGTTCCAATCTACCCCAGTATCAACTATTGCAATTTTAGGAACCGGCGAGCCATTTTCGCCCTTTTGAATATCCCAAGCCGCAGGTGCTTGAACTTTAGTGAGCGCCCATTGCAAATTATAATTGGTATCATTTGGTGTGGCTGAAGTAAAATTTAAATAATTTGGTTCCGCCCAAACGACATTTGAGTCTTTCTTATATTCAGAAACTGCATTTAGGACATCTGAATCTTTAGGAATCTTAACTTTATAAACATTTTCTAAACCTAACTTTTTGGCTTCATCCTTATCTTTGGAATCACTAAAAGTACGAGTTAAATTGCTCGCGCCAACTTTTATATTAGTCTGGGTCAAAGAAGAAGAATTCAAGAGAACCGGCCCCTTAACTTCACTTGGCAGAGAATTGCCAATATTATCATTAAATTTAACAACCACTTCTCCAGGAACAAAAACCGATTTATTTATTGGCAGTTGGTTTTCTTTAAGTGATTTTCCCGCCGCGAAAATCCCCGAAGGAGATATAAGCAAAAGAGAAATAACAGTAAAAACTAGAAATCCCCGTTTGATCAATTTTTTAAAATGTTTCATTATCCTCTCCTTGTTCTACACCAATTCTACTAAATCATAACCTAAAAATAAAGTATTTATACAAGGGTTGACATCTTGAATAAATTTAGTCCCAAACATATAGTGAAAACGCTATGAAACTTGCAATTGTGATTCCCGCATACAATGAGGAAGAAAAATTAGCTCAAGTTATTAAAACTCTGCCTAAGAAATTTCCCAAGATATCGGAAACAGAAATTATTGTTATTAATGACGGTTCCAAAGATAACACAGAAAAAATTGCCAAAAAATATAGAACAACAGTAATTTCTCATTTTATAAACCGGGGTTTGGGAAGCGCTTTAGGTACCGGTTTTGAATATGTTAAAGAAAATAATTTCGATGTCTTGGTAACCTTCGACGCCGATGGCCAGCATAATCCAAAAGATATCGCTAAAGTCTTAAAACCAATTACAGATAAAAGAGCCGACGTTGTGATTGGTTCGCGCTTAAAAAATCGCAAAGGGATGCCTTGGTACAGACAAGTCGGCATTTTGGGATTGAATATTTTTACCCTAATTTTCTTCTGGGTATGGACGTCCGATTCTCAATCAGGCCTTAGGGCATTTTCTAAAGTAGCCATTCAAAAAATTGAGTTGAAATCTAACAAGATGGAAGTTTCTTCGGAATTTTTTAATGAAGTGCAAAGACATAACTTAAAGATGAAAGAAGTGCCTATCGCTTCAATTTATACCCAATATTCTTTAAAGAAAGGTGTTGGTAAAGGTCAAATTAGACACGGGATCAGTATTATTTCCAAACTTATTTATAGGAGGTTTTTTGCAAAATAAATTTCCAAAACCTCCGCGGAATTTCAGTGTTCCGAAATATAGAAGGTTTTTTGCTAAATAATATTCTGCACATCGTTCCCCCGATAAAAATTATTTTCACTGTTTTCGCTCTTTTTGCATGGTCAAGAGCGATTTTGAGATTTCGCGAAAAATCGATGAACGCCAAGGAACTGGTTTTTTGGTCTCTTCTTTGGCTTTCAATGATTATTGCGGTTTATATCCCGGGAAAGGCTTTTATTTTAGCACGGCTTTTGGGTCTCGATAATGGTCTTGATGCCCTTTTCTTTATTAGCGTCGTTGTTCTCTTTTATTCAGTTTACCGTCTCTATGTCAAATCAAATGAAAACGAGCAGGTTATAACCGATCTGGTTAGACAGCTTGCTTTGAAAAACGGCCTTTCAAAAAAGAAAAAACGTTCTTAACCGCGCGCTACTACCAGCCCCCAAATCTCTTTTGCTCCCGCTTCTCTTAGAACTCGGGCACATTCATTCAAGGTTGTTCCTGTGGTAGAAATATCGTCAACGATAATAATTTTTTTGTTTTCAATTTCAATCTCTTTGTTTATTCTAAAAGCACTCTCAAGATTTCTACGCCTTTTGGAACCGATAAGTCCAACCTGTCGTTTAGTATGTTTAACTTTTATTAGTAAATTTTCACATTTTATATGTTTAATTTTCGCAATCTCTTCGCTTAGTAATTGAGCTTGATTATAACCTCTTTGAGCTAATCTTTTACGGTGGAGCGGCACAAAAGTGATGTAATCAAAACAAGTAAATTCGATCCCCGAATCCGCCATTTTTAGGCCCAAGATTTTACTAAATTCTTGAAGAGAATTATATTTGAAATTATGAATGATTTCCTTAATCGGTCCTTCTTCGAAATAAGTTGCGCAAATTATGCCTTTAAGAAATTTCCCTTTGCGGCATTTTAGACAGTAGCGGCCGGAGTCACTTAACCTTCCACATTTCGGACAAGTTTGGCTTTTTACTTCAAGAATATCTTCGGCACAATTCTTACAAAGATAGACACCTTCAATCTTGCAGCTGACACAAAATTTAGGGAATAAGTATTCCAAAATTCTTTTCATTTCATTTGGTAAACTTTTGCGGTGTCTTCAAAGACCTTAGTTTCCCTACCATAAGTAGCTAAATTATCCAAAACTGCCTTGTTGACTTCAAAGTCGGAAAAAATTGGATAAACTGGGCTGGTATTCCCTGGAGGTTTGACATCATCGAAAAGGCAATCAGCACTTTGATATTTCACTTTTAAATCTCTGATAAGCGCTTTAAAATCGGCTTGACTACTCTCCCTGTCAGGTGAATTTAGGTAAACCTTGACGACACTCTTTTCTGAGCTAGAGAGGTCTAGAGGAATTAAAGTATTTCTTGCTTTAATAGTAAAAAATGGATCTGCACTCGGGTTATAAAGCAAAGTCCCGCCCGGACAACTTTCTGCCAGATAATCAATTTTTTGCTGATCGATCGGTAAGTACCATATTTGGTCAGCAAAACCGTCAGGAATCCTCCCTAAACCAGCGTATAAAGCCGAGTTAGTAATTAATAAATAACCGATTAGAGCATAAGCCAAAATTTGCCCAAACCTTGTGCGCCAAGGATTTAATTCAATTAGATATTCTAAAAGAAAAGCTATGGCGATTGTTAGCGGTAAAGCAACCTCTCTCGCAAAGCGGCTGGGGATGCCCGAAGAATTCATTCTTGAAAGTGCAAAGAATAACAATATCCAGATGATTACCAACTCTTTGGTTTTAGCTTTTTCTCTTTGCGAAAAGGTGGTCACAAGAATGTACAAAAGTCCTGCCAAACCAAAGAACCATAGAAGACCTCCGCTCATTTCTGGGTAATTACCATAGTCCGGCGTGATTTTTAAATATGCACTACCTGTGATTTGAGAAATCCCCCTTATGAATTGCATGGCAACGCCTCCGTAAAGGATGTTGGCCAAAATGAAAAATAACGCAGTAAGTAACAATAAGATACCGGTTCCCATTAAAATCTTTGTTGTTACGCTCCTTTGGGAACGTGCTAGGCGCTTAAAGAATTGCCAAAGACCAAAAATCACCAATACTCCCAGGATCCCGAAAAAAGTCAAATGGTGGGTAAATGCTATCAGGACTAAAAAAACACCGGCCAAAATTAAATTAACGTAATGGTTGGTTTTGAAATA
>Ga0334722_10002285_pt1 | contig 21910 bp, 21 predicted proteins | sample C3_bottom_MG_FD_207210 | JGI IMG/M metagenome (GOLD analysis project Ga0334722, IMG submission 207210) | Sediment microbial communities from Yellowstone Lake, YNP, Wyoming, USA - C3_bottom | ecosystem: Environmental > Aquatic > Freshwater > Lake > Sediment | place: USA: Wyoming | collected... | reverse complement strand
TCGCGGATCGGCATCGCGAACCCGCCGCACACGACGTCGCCGAGCACGTCGTAGAAGATGAAATCAAGATCGTTGCCGTAGGCGCCGTTCTCCTCGAGGAAGTTGATGGCCGTTATGACGCCCCGCCCCGCGCAGCCGACTCCCGGCTCGGGGCCGCCGGATTCGGCGCATCGGATGCCGCGGTAGCCGATCTGCAGCACGTCGCCGAGTTCGAGGTCCTCGACGCTGCCGCGCTCGCGCGCCAGGTCCATGACGGTGGTCTGGGATTTGGCGTGGAGGATCAGCCGCGTCGAGTCCGCCTTCGGGTCGCACCCGATGATCATCACCTTCTTGCCCGCCTCCGCGAGCCCCGCCACGAGGTTCTGCGTCGTCGTGGACTTGCCGATTCCGCCCTTGCCGTAGATCGCTATCTGTCGCATCGCGCGTCCTCCTCCGTTGACTGGTTGTCCTGCTCTCTGGACGGAGACAAGAGCAACGGCTGTGCCAGAGTGCGTAGTCAGCGATAACGCCCTGTATATAAAGGGTAAACCAGTACCCATGGCGCCGATTGGTTCCGGGTCCGGTAGGACGCTCGTGTCGCGATGCGACAATTGTGTTCTGTATGCTGGCCATCCGACGGACGGGTGTCGTGCCGCATTCGACACGTTGGCCCGGTGTCAGTACATTGCTCAGCGGACCATGGAGACGCGAGGAGGCGTATGCAGTCGAACCAACTGAGTCAGTCGTGAGTGAAACCCCACAGAGAGCGGCCGCCAAGCTGACGGCGCCGGCCGACCCCGCAGCCGCCAACGCCCTCGCTCGCAGGATTCGTCTCGACTCCTTCCTCTCGGCGTTCCTCGAGACCATCCCGGACATGGTCCTGATCCTCGACGACGAGCGCCAGACCGTCGCAGCCAACCGCCAGGCGCAGGAGACCCTCGGGAAGACGGAGGAGTTCATCATCGGTCGGCGTCCCGGCGACGTTCTCGGATGCGTCGGCGTCGCGGAGGCGCCGCACGGGTGCGGCTCCGGGGCGCGCTGCGGGCTCTGCGGCGCCGTGCAGGCGATCCTGGCCAGCCAGCGGACGGGAGAGAAGGCTTCCCGCGAGGCCCGCATCCTCGTCGGCGGGACCCAGGTTGCCGCCCTCGACCTGTTCGTGACCGCGCGGCCGGCCACCATCGACGCCATCCCGCTGACCGTCTTCATTCTGCGCGACATCAGCGACCAGAAGCGGCGGGCGGTCCTGGAGAACCTCTTTTTCCACGATGTCTTGAACACTGCCGGGGGCATTCACGGGCTGGCCGAAATCCTCGCCGACTCGGACAGGTGCCTGGCGCCGGACCGCGAGACGGCTTGTCGGCAGGGGATGGCGCGGCTTTCGTGGCGCCTGATCGAGGAGATCACCCACCAGCGGGACATGCTTGCGGCGGAGCGCGGCGAGTTTGTTCCCCGCGTAGACCAGCTCGCGGTGCCTGCCCTGCTGCGCGAGGTCTGCGAACTGTACGCCGGGCACCCCGTTGCACACGAGCGGATCCTGGCGCTGGGGGAAGAACCGGACTGTGTGATCAGCAACAACGGCGCAATCCTGCGCCGGGTGCTCGGCAACCTTGTGAAGAACGCGCTTGAGGCGACCGCGGCGGGCGGGACCGTCCGCGTCTCCTGCCGCGACCTGGGCGAGCGCGTGGTCTTCGCGGTGAACAACCCCGGCGTGATGCCCAGCCAGGTCCAGCTCCAGCTGTTCCAGCGCTCCTTCAGCACCAAGGCGGCGCAGGGACGGGGCCTCGGCACCTACAGCGTCAAGCTGTTCGTCGAGCGCCACCTGCGCGGTTCGGTTGGCTTCACCAGCGAAGACCCCGAGGGCACGACCTTCAGCGTCACGCTCCCAAAGAGCCCCGCGGCGAAATCGGCGGCGGCAGCGGCCAGAGCGGCGCCCTGAAGGGGTCGGCTCGCTGGACGAACCGGGCAGGCAGGATTCGTTCCTGTCGATCAGCTGTTGCGCCACGTTGCCGCAAGTGCGTAAAAGCAACAAACCCGGGACAGCGAAGCCTGCCCCGGGTTCGAGAAGCGTTGCGAACGGCCGTTCAGCTGCTCAGTCGCAGGACTTCATGACCACAGGGTTGATGACGTACCAGACCTGCTTCACGCCCTGGCCCTTGGTGTCTCCCTGGGCTTTGTCGCCGGCGAAATAGTACAGGGGCCATCCCTTGAACGTGCTCTGCTTGGCCCCGTCGGCACGGGTGAACTCGCCATACTCCTTCTGGGATGACCCTGCTGGAGCGATGATCTTCTCCGCGTGGAAGATCGGCCAGTTCTTCAGGCAATCGCCGGTGCAGGAGTTCTTGTTCTCCTGATCCTTCGTGAAAATGTACAGCGTCGTGCCCAGCGCGTCGGCGAGGTAATAGCCCACGCCCTCCTTGACGAGCATCTGCAACGCGCCGGCGTCCGCCGCGCGTCCAATGCCACTGAACAGACAAACGACGGCAACCAGCGAAACCGCCGCCACCACAGACCTGCCGACCAACGAGTTCACCATTTTCATACCACACCCTCCTTGGGAGTTTGTAAGTGTGATGTTGCGCCGTTCCCGGCGATGCCGTTTGCGAAAAGATAATCATGGCGCCGCGGTCATGGTTTGACTTCGGCGCCCGTGACAGAAACAATGCGGATCGGATACGCCAAGAATAAGGGAGAACGAATGAGCCTGAAGGATAATGGGCGGCACAGCACGGATGGGCTCAGGGTACGCGCACAACTGCCTGTGGTCCCGTGCCGCGGCGACGCCGGCGTTCCGGCACGGCTTGCGGCGATCGACCGCATCCGGCGACACGCGGCGCTGGCGACTGCCGCTGAAGGTGCGCCGTACCTCTCCCTGGTGGCGTTCGCGCTGGCCCCCGGCGGATCCGCGGCGCTCTTCGCTACGCCGCGCGGCTCGCGCAAGTACCGCAACCTGCGCGCCAACCCTCGGGTGTCGCTGCTGCTCGACACGCGCGGTGAGCACGACCGCGACTACGCGAGCGCCGAGGCGATCACCGTCGTCGGCAAGGCGTGCGTGCTGCGAGCCGGGTCAGCCGCGTGGCGGGAGGCCGAGCTGGCCCTGCGCGCCAAGCACCCGGCCCTCGCGTCTTTCCTCGAAGCGGGGACCACCGCACTGGTGCGCGTGGAGATTGAGGAGGCTGTTCACGTCGCCGGCTTCCAGCGGGTGACGGCCTGGCGGCCGGGACCTACTCACAGCGGCCGCCACGCCCGTCCGTCGAGCGCGAGCAGTTCGTCGGCGCCGCCGGGACCGGACGAGCCCGCGTCGTAGTAGCCGAGCCAGCACCCCTCGCCGCAGCGGTCAGCCTCTTCCCAGGTCTTCATCAGGCCGTCGAGGATCGCCCACGCGGTCTCGACGCCGTCGGTGCGCACGAAGAGGGTCTGGTCGCCCAGCATCACGTCGAGGAGCAGCCGCTCGTAGGCCTGCAGCGGTTCCTCCCCGAAGAGCGCGCGGTAGTCCAGGTCGAGGGTCAGCGAGGCCAGGCAGAGCTTGGGTCCGGGGCGCTTCGCCTCGATCGTGAGCGTGATCCCCTCTTCCGGCTGCACGTTGAGGACCAGGACGTTCGTCGCGAGATGCTCGACGCCGAGCCTGCCGAAGACCGAGTGCGGAACCTGCTTGAAGGTCACGGCGATCTCGCTGAGCTGGCGTGCGAGACGCTTGCCCGAGCGCAGGTAGAAGGGGACGCCCGCCCAGCGCCAGCTGTCGATCATGAGCTTGAGGGCGACGTAGGTTTCGGTGCCCGACGCCGCGGGGATCCCCGGTTCCTGGCGGTACCCGGGAACGGCCTCCCCGAGGATCGACCCCGGCCCGTACTGCGCCCGCACGATCCACCGGTCGAGTTCGGCGGGGTTGGCCGAGAACGGCCGAATCGTGCGCAGCAGCTTGAGCTTCTCGTCGCGGTAGGGTTCAGCGTCGAACCCGGCGGGGGGCTCCATCGCGACGAGCGTCAGCAGCTGGAGCATGTGGTTCTGGAACATGTCGCGCAGGCACCCCGCCTGGTCGTAATAGCCGGCGCGGTGCTCGACGCCCACCGACTCGGCGACGGTGATCTGGACGTGGTCGATGTGCTCGCGGTTCCAGAGCGGCTCGAACAGCGCGTTGGCGAAGCGGAACATCAGGATGTTCTGGACGGTCTCCTTGCCGAGGTAGTGGTCGATGCGGTAGATCTGGCGCTCGGCGAGCAGCGCGCTCAGACGCCGGCTCAGCGCCCGCGCCGATGCCAAGTCGTGGCCGAAGGGCTTCTCGACGACGATCCGCACCCACTGCCGGCCGTCCTCGGATTCCCGCGCGAGTCCGGCGGCGACGAGGGAGACGGCGATGGGCTCCTGCAGCGTCGGCGGCACCGCGAGGTAAAAGAGATGGCAGCCGCCGGTCGCGATCGCCGTGTCGAGCGCGGCCGTCCGCTCCGCAATCGCGCGGTAGAGGGCCGGATCGAGGTAGTCTCCCGGCAGGTAGAAGCAGCGGGCGCAGAACGCGGCGATCGTTGCCGCAGGCGCCGGGCAGCATGTCTCGAGCATGGCGCTCACCGCGGCGCGGAACGCCTCGTCCGTCGTCGGGCTGTCGCCGTAACTCAGGCACCCGAGGAGGTAGAAGTTGTGCGGTAGCAGACCGCGCTGAAAGAGCCTGAACAGCGACGGGATGAGCTTGCGGTTCGCGAGGTCGCCGGAAGCTCCGAAAATGACAATGCCGCAGGGGTCCGGCACCGTCTCGATGCAAAACTCCTCGCGCAGGGCGACGTTAACCAAAACCGGCCTCCTTCCAGGCGCGGGTGCCGCCCAGCAGCGCTGTGGAGTTCGGGAACCCGAGGAGGATGTTCTTGGCCGCCTGACCGGCGGAGGACGCCTCGGCGTTTCAGGAGCAGTAGAAAATGATCTCCTGATCCCGGGGGAGGGTGACCCTGCGTGTCCGGAACTCCTGGATCGAGATCGCGCCCTCGAGACGATTCTTCTCGAACCGCGCCGGGTCCTCGTAGGCGCACACGAGCAGCGCCTTCCCCTCGCTCACCCGGGAGTGTGCGTCCTGTGCGGTAATCCTCGCAACCTCGGTCATACAGTGGCCTCCTGCAACCTTTGAAAGAGTCGGGTGGACGTCCCTGCGCGACAGGTAAGGACAGAACCGGGGCCTTGTCAAGCCGGTCGTGGCCATCGCACCCTCATCCGGCGCGCTCCGTCCCCGTCCGCGCCTCTGCTCAGAAGCGCGTCTCTACGCCGCCGACCAGATAGTGGAAGAGTGAGAAGGTGTAGACCTCGTCGTTGTCGGCCCCGCCCTCGAGGATCCGGTAGCCCGCGAAGAGCTTTGTCGACGCGCCGATGTCGCGTACCACCGCAAAAAGGACATCCTCGGCCCGTCCTTGCGACACCCCGAGGGCGTCCCCGGCGAGCCGGAGCGACCAGGGGGGCGCGACCCGCCACTCCGCCTCGAAATTGATCAGCGGCACGACCCCGGTGTTGGTCTTCTCCGCCCGCAGTCCGCCGCCCTCGAGCGAGATGGCTGCGTCCCTGATCTTCGCCGTCAGCCCCAGCCAGAGGTCGAAGTTCTGCCAGGGGGAGAATTTGTAGCGCCAGGTGAGCCGGTAGGAGTCGAAGCGGAAGGTGCCGTCGAGGGACGTCCCCGCCGGGAAGCGCGTGCCGGCGAAATCGACATTGTGTGCGACGCTGCCGTGGGAGTCGACGCGCAGCGGCGAGGCCATGACCCCGAGGTAGTTGCGCGTGCCGAGGAGGTACCCGATCTCGACGCGTCCGCTGAACGTCGTATCTGCGGCGAGATCGTCGGAGAAGGAGATGTCCGTCCCCCCCTTGCCGGGGATGCGGACGTCATTGTAGCCGGTGAACGCCGCCGCGCCCTGCAGGTTCACCACGAACTCGGCCCGCGCCTGGCCGACAAGTCCCGCGAGGAGGAGTGCGGCTGTGCCAACAGCAATGCCAGTGATTTTCACAAGGCCCTCCGATCGGTAGCCGAGTTTCCCTCCGAATTGTGGGGCGGCCGACTCCGTAAAGTCAAGGCGAGTGCGTTGCGGACGGCCACAGGGAGTCGTCCGCGCTGCGCGTCCGAACGTATGAACGGCCTCATGACGAGCGTGACAATTCCGAGACTACGGTGAGGCCGGCGCTACTCGTCCCTGCCCCGGTGGATGTACACTGGTGAGCAGGGAAGTGGGAATCCAACCGGGAGAAGCGCAGATGAACCTCCAGGGCTATTTTGCGACGCAGCACGGGATCGGCGTTCTTTCCACCGCCGACGGCGAGGGGCGGGTGGACGCCGCCGTCTACTCCCGGCCGCACGTCTTCGACGACGGCACGGTCGCGTTCGTGATGCGCGAGCGGTTGACGCACCACAATGTGAGCCAGAACGCCTACGCCGCGTACCTGTTCATCGAGGAGGGTTCCGCGCTCGGCGGGGTGCGCCTCTTCCTGAGAAAGCTCAAGGAGGAGACCGACCACGACCTGATCGCGTCGCTGACGCGCCGGCACCTGAGCGCCGCGGAAGACCGGGCCAAGGGGCCGAAGTTCCTCGTCACGTTCGCCGTAGTAAAAGTGCTGCCGCTGATCGGGGCGGAGCAGGGATAGGGGTGCGCGCGCGACTGCCGGCGGTCCCGCGGCCGGGCGATGCCGGTGTCCCGGCGCGGCTCGCGGCAATCGGCCGGAAGCGTTTGAATTCCTCGATTGGTGCCTGTGAACGGCCGGTTCTCAGTCGGCGCCCGCAGCCACCGGGATGAGGATCTCGTTTCGCCTCATGAACCAGAGGGAGAAGGGCGAGTTGTAACGGGCCCAGAGGGGGGCGCCCGCGCTGGCGTGGCCCTTGGCGCGCATCCAGGACTCCAGTTCCGTTTTGTGGCGAAGGTAGCTCTTCTCGCTCCAGGACCCGGAGTAGCGCACCGCGGCCATCCTGCGTGCCGGAACCTGGCGCAGCGTGACCTGCGGATTCTCAGGCGCCGGGAGTGTTTCAAGCGTGTAGGTGGCCGGCATCGTGAAACTCACCGCCCACCGCTCCTGGACACGCTGCTGCGCCACGGGGGCGGTCATCGCGATCTTCTCCCCCTTCGGCTGCTGGGACACGGGCGCCGCCGTCGCGAGGTTTTCGCGTGAGCGATTGCCACCGGAAATGTAGCGAAACAGCCTGTTGAACGCCGCGTTTCCAGCCTCCTCGAGGGTGCCCTCCACCAGCGTTTCGGCCACGACGAGGGGCGCGTAGTCGCGGATCTCGAACAAGCCATCGGTTGTCACCACCCGGTACGCAGCTTCTTCGATCGCCATGGCATTCGTCGCCCCCAGAACGGTGATGGTTGCCCAGCACACGACGCGGATCGCTCTCTTCACGGCCGCTGATACCCACGAGCGCATCGGTTCCCCCCAATCGACGGTTCCCTGCCCGGTGTTCCAGAGACCTGGTCCCGATGCAGATGATACCCCCCTTCCCGGTCGCTGCGGCAGCTGGATGGGTGCCCGGCGGGGAGGATGGCGTGCTTTGCTGGCGCCCATGGAAGAAGATCGAATGAGCGCGGAATGATTCGTCAGGCGGTCACGTCGCGCCCCCCCGGCGGCGTCAGCCCGTACTTGCGGATCCGGTAGCCGATCTGCCGCGGGGTGATGCTGAGTTTGCGCGCTGCGGCCGCCTGACGCCAAGTCGTCGACGCCAACGCCTCGCGCAGCATCCGCAGTTCGAGGTCGTGCACCGTCCCAGGCAACCCGTCGCCGGCCGCGGTGGCGACGATGGGCGCCCCAGCCGTCAGCATTATGAGGTCGGCCGTGTCGATCAAGGCGCGACTGCAGAGTACGACCGTCCGCTCGACGGTGTTCTCGAGTTCCCTCACGTTCCCCGGCCACTCCTGCGCCGCGAGCAGCGCCACGGCGGCCGGCGCAAAGCGCACCGACCGGCCGGCCTCCTCGGCGTAGCGGTGCGCGAAGTGATCCACCAGGGCTGGGATGTCCTCGCGCCGCTCGCGCAGCGGCGGCAGGAAGATCGGCACGACGTTGAGACGATAGTAGAGATCCTCGCGGAACTGGCCGGAGGCGAGCATGCGCTCGAGGTCGCGACTCGTGGCGGCGATGACGCGAACGTCCACCCGCACGGTGCGCTCGCTGCCGAGTCGCTCGAACTCCTGCTCCTGGAGCACGCGCAGGATCTTCGGCTGCAGCGCCAGCGGCAGGTCGCCGATCTCGTCGAGGAAGATCGTGCCGCGGTCGGCGAGTTCGAAGCGGCCCTTCTTCGCCCCGATCGCGCCGGTGAACGCCCCCTTCTCGTGGCCGAACAGCTCGCTCTCGAGAAGCCCCTCGGGGACGGCGGCGCAGTTGAAACGCACGTAGGGCCCGGCGTTGCGCGGGCTGAGGTGGTGCACCGCCTTGGCGACGAGTTCCTTGCCGGTGCCGCTCTCGCCGCGCAGCAGCACGGTGGCGCGACTTTTCGCGACGACCTCTGCCGCCCGGAAGACCTCCTGCATGCGCTTGGTGCCGCCGACGATGTTCGGCAGGCTCACACGCCTGCCGACCTCCTCGCGCAGCAGCAGGTTCTCCTGGACCAGTACGGCCTTTTCAGCCTCGACCATCTCCTGCAGCTTCACGGCCTGGCCGACGATGGAGGCGACGGTCTTGAGCAGCCGCAGATCCTCCTCGAAGTCGACGTCGGGGGCGAAGAGCCGGTCGACGGTGAGCACGCCGATGGTCTTTCCGCGCACGCCGACCGGCACGCCGATGAAGGAGATGTTCTCCTTGGCCAAATCGCGGCGGGAGCCGGTGCGGTTGAGAAAGAGCGGTTCTTTGCCGATGTCGGGGACGACGAACGGCGCGTCCGATGCGAACACGCGGCCGGTGATCCCCTCGCCGACCTTGTAGAGGCCGCGCTTCATCTCGCTTTTCGTCAGGCCGTGAGACGCCCGAACCACCAGGTGACCGGTCTCCGGGTCGAGCAGCGTGAGCGTGCCGCGCGCCATCTCGAGGTTCTCGGCGAGCGATCGGAGAATGGCGGCGAGCGTCGCTTCCAAGTCGAGCGAGGCCGCGGCGATGCGCGCGATCTCGTACAGCGCCGTCAGTTCCTTGATCTTACGCTCGGACACGGCTTCGCTCCTCGTAGTGAAAAGGCCCTCCCCCGGCGGCAGGAGTTCCGGGGGAGGGCGTCCGACGCGCAGGCGAAGGAGGCTTTTGCGTCGCGAATCGCGTTTCGCGGGAAAAGCGATCAGCCGATCGCCACCCCGCCGGTCTCGCCGGTGCGGATGCGCACGACCTCCGCCAGATCGAGCACGAAGATCTTGCCGTCGCCGATCTGGCCGCTGCGCGCGCCGGAGGTGATCGCGTCGATCGTCGCCGCGACGAACTCCTGGTTGACGGCGATCTCGAGCTTCACCTTCTTGAGCAGGTTGCCCGGCTCCTTGTGGCTGCGGTAGACCTCGGCGATCCCCTTCTGCCGCCCGCGCCCGAGCACCTGCGAGACGGTGACGAGGTGGATCTCCTTCTCCTCGAGCTTGGCGAGCACGTCCTGGACCCGGTCCGGCTGGATGATCGCGATGATGTATTTCATTGGCTGCTTTCTCCTTGGCTCGTCGTTCGTTAGTCGAGGATCGTGTATGCCGATTCGCTGTGTCCGGTCAAGTCCAGCCCGACGCGTTCTTCGTGTTCGCTCGCCCGAGCGCCCATGACCGCGTTCACGATCTTCAGGAGCACGAAGCTCATCACGAACGACCAGGCCACCGTCACGAGCGTCGCCTTGACCTGAATCATCAGCTGTGCGGGATTGCCATAGAAGAGGCCGTCCGCGCCGGCGGCATTCACGGTCTTGGTCGCGAACAGCCCCGTGGCGATCGCACCCCAGATCCCGCCGACGCCGTGCACGCCGAAGGCGTCGAGCGTGTCGTCGTAGCCGAACTTCGCCTTCATGATGACCGCCGAGAGGTAGCAGAGCACGGAGGCGCCGATGCCGATCCAGATCGCGCCGATCGGGTTGACGAATCCCGACGCCGGTGTGATGGCCACGAGGCCGGCGACCGCGCCGGTGATGATCCCCAGCACGGTCGGCTTGCCGTGGCGCGCCCATTCGATCAGCGACCAGGTCAGGCCAGCGGCCGCGCTGGCGATATGGGTCGCCACGAAGGCAGTGGTCGCCAGGGCGCCGGCGCCGAGCGCACTGCCGGCGTTGAAGCCGAACCAGCCGAACCAGAGCAGGCCGGCGCCGAGCACTGCGAAGGGGAGGTTGTGCGGCGGAGCCGAGTTGTTCGGGTAGCCGATGCGCTTGCCGAGCACGAGCGCGCAGACGAGCGCGGCGATCCCGGCGTTGATGTGGACGACGGTGCCGCCGGCGAAATCCAGCGCGCCCCAGGTGCGCATGAAGCCGCCGATCCCCCAGACCCAGTGGCAGACCGGGTCGTAGACCAGCGTCGCCCAGAGCAGCGTGAAGACCGCGAACGCCGCGAACTTCATCCGCTCGGCGAACGCGCCGATGATCAGCGCCGGGGTGATGATCGCGAACATCATCTGGAAGATCATGAACGCCTGGTGCGGGATGGTCGCCGCGTAGCCGGCGTGGGCGGTGAGTCCGACGCCCTTGAGGCCGAACCAGTCGAGGTTGCCGATCCAGCCGCCGACGTCCGGCCCGAAGGCGAGCGAGTAGCCGAAGAGCACCCACTGGATCGAGATCACGCACATCAGCAGGAAGCACTGCATGAGGACCGAGAGGACGTTCTTGCGCCGCACGAGGCCGCCGTAGAAGAACGCCAGCGCGGGGGTCATCAGCAGCACGAGCGCGGATGCCATCAGCACCCACGCCGTGTCGCCGGAGTCGATCTTCGGGGCCTCGTCGGCCGCCGCGACCACCGTTGCGAGGGCGGTGATCACGAGAAAGACGAGGAAGAAGATCAGGGGGAAGATGCTGCTTCGTGCCTTGCCGACCGTCGTTTCCATCCGTTGTTCCCTCCCCGTTTGTGTTGTGTTCGCTGGCAGGGGATATAGCAAGGTGTGTGCCAGCAAGGGGAAGTGTGCAGGATGGCGTCGCGCAATCCATTGATCTGACAGTAAAAAACAGCGAGCACAAAAAATTCTGCAATGTTGTTTACTGCGCCTGATACTACCGGATGGTTTGAAAATTGCGTTGTTATGAACTGAAAAGTCGTTTTGGTAGGTTTTGGAGTATGAGGCCACTGCAACCGTAAGTGGTGCGTCGGGATGTTGGAACTTGATGAGAACAGTGGGAAACAGTGGCATACTGGCAGAGTGATTGCGACAGTCGGGGAGCGGGGAATCGTGTCGTGAGCGTGTTGCGCAGGGTGTGCCGAAACATGGTCCGCGCTCTCCTTTTGACGCTGCTCGCGCTCGGGTCGATGGGGGTTGGCTATTACCTGCGCGGGCTCAAGAAGCCGTATCTCCCCGTGCAGGAGAGCTACGAGATCCGCGCTGAAACGGGCAACTTGACAAACCCGCTCCTGGACTGCGAGGTTGCCGGTTACCGTCGCGGCCGAGAGTTGCGGCTCTTCAAGCCGCAGATCGAGGCTCTCGTCGAAAAACTGATCGCCAGGCACGATGCCGCGCGGATTTCCGTTTACTTCCGCGATCTCGACAACGGGCCCTTTTTTGGAATCCGCGAAGAGGAAACCTTCACCGGCGCCAGCCTGTTGAAAGTACCGACGGTGATGGCTGCGTTGCTTCAGGCGGAGGAAAGCCCCGGCTTCCTTGCGCAGACGGTGCGCTTCGAAGGCTATGCCGACGAGAATTCCCCCGGACAGTTCGTTCCGGAGCAGAAACTCGAGCGCGGGCAGATCTACACGGTTGACGAACTGATCCGGCGCACTGCCTCCTTCTCCGACAACGCCTCGGTTGGCATGCTCAACAAGATTGTCGCCGCGAAGTCCATCGACAGGGTCTACCGCGAGTTGGGCGTGCTCCTGCCCTCGAGCGGGCAACCTGGGGCGCGGTCGATCGCACCGCTCGGCTACGGGCGCCTTTTTCGTGTTCTTTACAACGCGAGCTATCTGAGCCGCCCCTTTTCGGAACGTGCCCTGGGATATTTCGCCCAGAGCACCTTCCACGACGGCCTCGAGGCGGGTATCGCTCCCGGCATCACGGTCTCCCACAAGTTCGGCATCTATGCAATCCCGGGGCTGACGCAGTCGGCCCAGCTGCACGACTGCGGGATCGTCTACCGTCCGGGGCGGCCGTACTTTCTCTGCGTGATGACCGAGGGGCGCGATGTCGACATCCTCGCCGCGGCCATCCGGGAGATCTCCCGGGAAGTCTTTCTCACGGTCGACGCGCAGACTCCGTTGCTTCCTGGCCCCGGCGCTCAGCCGGCGCGGTAATGCGGCGGCCGCGGTGGCCGGCCGGATACGCTCCCCCGCCCGGTCGTGTCCCTGCGTATCGCGGGCGCAGGCTGCGCCAGTCGATTCCCAGATGTTTCACGCGGATGCCCATGAGACGCTCGGTGATGCCGAGCGCCCGGGCGGCTTTCGCCTTGTTGCCATGGGATGCCCGTAGCGCGGTGAGGATCAGGTCGCGCTCGTGCTCCTCGAGGACGTGCTTGAGGTCATGCGCTACCCCGGCGTTTTTATCAGCGGCGCCAGTGTCGTCGGCAGCAGAGGATGTAAATGTTCTCATTGGGTCATGTCCACCGTTTCGGTATCATGTTTGTTCACGAGCCTGCGCGGCTGCCGGCTCCCCGCCGCCATTGAACGGCAACTGCCGCTCGCCAGCGACGGGGTCCGCTCTGCCGGCGCTAGATCGCCGCCTCGCCGCGCTCGCCGGTTCGGATCCGCACGACGTCGGCGACGTCGGTGACGAAGATCTTCCCGTCGCCGACCTTTCCCGTCTGGGCGTTGTCGATGATCGCCGTCAGCGCCTTCTCGAGCAGGGCATCCGGCACCACCGCGACGACCTTGATCTTGGGTACGAAGCTCACCTTGACCTCCGTCCCGCGGTAGATCTCCTGGTGTCCCTTCTGGCGCCCGTAGCCTTCAACGTGGGCTATGGTCATCCCCTGGACGCCGGCCACGTTGAGGGCGTTCTTCACTTCCTCGAGCTTGTGGGTCCTGATGATCGCCTCAATCTTTTTCATGACGCTCCTCGCTCCTTCTCGTGCCTGACGCTTAGCGGTTGATGTTGAATTCGGGGTACGCGTTCACGGCGACTTCCGCCATGTCCAGGCCGTTCTCCTCCAGGTCCGCGGGCACGCGCAGCGGCGTGATCTTGTTCAGGATCTTGAAGAAAGCATACATCACCACAAAGACGAAGATGATGTTCGTGAGCACCGCGATGCTCTGCGCCGCCAGCTGCGAGCCGTCGCCGTAGAAGAGCCCCTTCACCGGGCCGGCCACGCCGTTGAGGCCGTCGCCGTAGGTGCCGTCCGCAAAGAGCCCCAGGGAGATCATGCCCCAGGCCCCGTTGATCCCGTGCACCGAGATCGCGCCGACCGGGTCGTCGAGTTTCATCGTGCGCTCGACGAAGAAGACCGCGTAGCAGAGCAGAATGCCGGCGATGACGCCGATTGCGACCGCGGAGACGGAGTTCACGAAGGCGCAGGGGGCGGTGATCGCGACGAGGCCGGCGAGGAAGCCGTTCGCGATCATCGAGATGTCCGGCTTGCCGTAGCGCAACCACATGAAGAGCGCCGCGGACATCGCGCCGCCGGCGGAAGCGAGCATCGTGTTGACTGCCACGACGCCGATGCGCAGGTCGCCGCCGGCGAGGGTCGAGCCGGCGTTGAAGCCGAACCAGCCGAACGCCAGGATGAAACATCCGGTGATCGCCATCGGGATGTGGTGCCCGGGCATCGCGTTCGGAGAGCCGTCCTTGTTGAACTTGCCGAGGCGCGGCCCGAGTACTATTGCGCCTGCCACCGCCGCGACGCCGCCGGTCATGTGCACGACCGACGAGCCGGCGAAGTCGAGGACGCCGTGCCCCAGGCCGAAGTTCTTCCCGAGCGTCGAGAGCCAGCCGCCGCCCCAGACCCAGTTGCCGTAGAGCGGGTAGACGAACATCGAGATGAAGAACCCGTAAATCATGAAGGACTTGAAGGTCCAGCGCTCAGCCATCGCGCCCGTCGGGATCGTGGCCGTGGTGTCCATGAAGACCATCTGGAAGAGGAACATCGAGAAGATCACCGCGTCGTAGGCCGAGCCCGAGAGGAAAAAGCCTGTCGACCCGAAGAGGCCGAAGTCCTTGCCGAAGAGGTTGAAAGTGAACTCGCTGGCGAGCGCACTGCCACCGCCAAGGCTCGCGGCGCCACCGCTCCCGCCCATCATGAGCGCAAAACCGCACATCCAGAAGCCGAGCATGCCGATCGGGTAGACCATGAAGTTCATCGCCATGGTGTGCCCGGCGTTCTTGGCACGGGTGAAGCCCGTCTCGGCCAGGGCGAACCCGGCCTGCATGAACATGACCAGGAAGCCGCAGAAAAGCACCCAGACCATGTTGATGGCGATGCGGTTGTGCCCCACGACGTCGGCGAGTTTAACCGCGAGCGGTTCTTTGTCGCCGAGCGTCTTCATGTCGTTGGCCGTCGGGGCGCCCGCCGTTGCGCCAATGACGTCCGCTGCCGTTCCGGTTGCCGTCCCGGCCGGATCCGGTGTACCAGCCCATGCTGGGTTCCAGACGAGTGCTGCGAGGAGTGTTGCTGTTGCCAGATACCTCAGAGCCCGTTTCATGTCGTGCCTCCCTTCGCTGTTGCCGTTGCCCACCGAAGTCTAATGCCATACTCGTGCCAAACTCATATCGTGTTGATAATGCAAGATAATATAATATCGATCTCGGCATATTTCAATTGTAATCATACATATACGTATCTAGAAAGAAACCTAGAGACAAATATGTTGCTAATAGAGAATATTGGTCCGTGGTGGTGATACGCCTGGGGCGAAGCGTTCGAAAGAACTTCAGAATTTGAGAACGTAGTAGCGAAGCCAGATGTAGATCATGCTCACGAATACGGTCATGACCATGATCGGGAGCCCGCAGGCGAGAAATCTCCCGAAACTGATCTTCGAGCCGTTCTTCTGCGCGAGCCCGACGACGATCACGTTTGCCGAGGCGCCGATCGCCGTGCCATTACCGCCGAGGCAGGCGCCCAGGGCGAGGGACCACCATACCGGCATCAGCTGCGGATGATGCAGCAGTTCCGTCCCGGTGAGGTTGGGCCAGAGCTGTTTCGCCATGTCGACCACGAGCGGGTTCATCGTGGCGACGTACGGGATGTTGTCGACGATGGCAGAGGCGAAGGCCGAGAACCAGAGCATCACCATCGAGGTCCCGAGCATGTTCCCGCGCGTGAGGGTGATGACCTGACGCGAGAGCATCTCGATCAGTCCAACCTTGACGACGCCGCCGACGATAATGAACAGCCCGATGAAGAAGAAGATCGTGCCCCACTCAACGTCCGCGAGCAGACGATGGGGATCGTGGGTCCCGGAGAGCAGGAGGAGCAAGGCGCAGCCGGCCAGGGCGACTGTCGCCGGCTCGAAGTGCAGCGCCCCGTGGAAGACGAAACCGACGAGCACGAGCGCCAGGACCGCCAGGGATTTCTTCAAGAGCGCCGGGTCCTTGATCGCCGCGCGCTCGTCCAGGCCCATGATCCGCTGCTTGAGCTCTTCCCGTGTCTTGAGTTTGCGCCCCCATAATACGCGGATCGCGAGCAGGTAGCAGGCCATGACGACGATGATGACCGGGGTTAGGTGATTGATGAAGTCCATGAAGGTCAGCTGCGCCTTGGAGGCGATCATGATGTTCGGGGGGTCGCCGATGAGGGTCGCGGTGCCGCCGATATTGGAGGCCAACGCCCCCGAGATCAGGTACGGCACCGGGTCGACTTCGAGTGCGTCCGCGACCAGCAGAGTGACCGGGCTGATCAGCAGGACGGTCGTCACGTTGTCGAGGAATGCGCTCAAGACCGCTGTCACCACCGCGAAAATGGCCAGAATCCGGAACGGTTCGCCGCGGCCGAGCTTGGCGCTGCGGATGGCGATGTACTCGAACAGGCCGGTCGGGCGGATGATATTAATGATGACCATCATCGCGATCAGTAGGAAAATCACGTTCCAGTCCACGCCGTATTCCTCGACGTGAAACGCCTCGCGTTGCTCAAGGATTCCGCAGAGAAGCACCAGCGCCGCGCCTGCAACGGCGACCGTCGTTTTGTGCACCTTCTCTGAAATGATCAGGACGTACCCGAGGACAAAGATCGCCGTCGCCTCCCGGAAGAGGGCGGTCGAAACGGCTGTTGAGGCGGCAGGAATCACAGTCCGCTCGCCGGGTCGGCGCCGAGTAGTACTTCGGCGAGCGCGGCGAAGATATCGCGCTCGTAGAGCATGCCGACCACGGGTCCCCCGTCATCATCCACGACCGGCAGCTGGCTCACGCCGTTGCCGATCATGTGCTCGAGCCCTGTCATCAGGGGGGCGTCGATATGCACGATGACGACGGGGGCCGCCATCACCTCGGAGACGGTCCTGCCGCGGGCCTTGACAGCCAGTTCTTCCGCCATGCCCTCCCAGGAAAAGTCGCTCACGGCAGCCAGCATCATGTAGCGTGGCACGAGGGAGCTGAGCAGTCCGCCGGCCGAGAGGATGCCGACCATGGTGCCGTGGTGGTCGATCACCGGCAGCGCGTCGGCGCCCTTGCAGGCTTTTGGCCCAGGCGAGGCGCGGAAAACCGCAATCGCCGACGCCAGGGATTGTCCGGGTGAAAGGTGCCCGGTTCCAGCGATCATGAGGTCTCTGATTTTCATTCCTTTACCTCCCGGTGACGGGTAAAGCATAGGTCATGCCAGTGTGATTAATCGTGCCGTTCAATCGGTCGTCATGTAAGGAAGCTGCAACGCGGCAAGGGAATGCTGGTTTCCTGGCGTACGTTCGAGAGCAAGTCAAAAGCGTGCTGCTACCACACGGTAATATATAGCACTGTATCCTACCTGCAAGTCGCGTATGACCGGTTGAGGCTTGATGCCGAATCGGATCATGATGCTTGACGGGAACTGCAGAGTGAACACGAATACGCGGCGCCGTCGCGATAGGTCCTATGGGGTACGCCCCGGCCCCCCCGGGGGGGGATGACCGTGGCGGAGATCCGGTGCTTTCACGTCACGCCGGCAGGGGAACTGTTACCACGGCCGTCGCTTGAGACCGCGCTTGGCAGCCTCGGGGCGGGCGGGTACCTCTGGCTCGATTGCATCGACCCCTCGCGCGAGCAGCTCGATGCGCTCGTCGGGCCGCTCGGCATCCACCCGCTCTCGATCGAGGACTGTTTCGACGACCAGCAGGTGCCCAAGATCGACCTCTTCCCGAACAACACCTTTGTCCTGGTCAACTGCTACGGGTACGGCGAACGGGTGCTGGCGACGGCCGAGCTGGATTTTTTCCTCGGGAAAAATTTTCTCGTCTCGGTGAGCGGCCGCGGGAGTGCCGGCTGCGGCTTTCACGAGCGGCTCGACGAGCGGGTGCGCCAGGACCTGGACACCGCGCGCAAGGGGCCGGACTTGCTCCTGCACACGATCCTCGATTTTGTCGTGGACGGCAAGTTCGGGGCGATCGAGGCGCTGGAGGACGACATCAATGCCGCCGAGGAGGAGATGCTCGCCGACGCGCCCGCGTTCCAGCTCCAGAGCCTGATGCACCTGCGCCGGGCGTTGCTGGCACTGCGCAAGAGCCTCTATCACGAGCGCGAGGTGCTGATCAAGATCTGCCGCCGCGATTGCCCCTTCGTCTCGGAGGCCGCCGTCTACCACTTCCGCGACATCTACGATCACCTCGCAAAGTTCTTCGAGCTGATCGAGATGAACCGGGACATCGTGACCAGCCTGACCGAGATGTACCTCTCGCTGATCAACAACCAGATGGCCAAGGTCGCCAACCGTACGAACCACACGGTGCGCCGGCTCACGCTGATCACGACGATCTTCATGCCGTTGACGCTGCTCGCCGGGGTCGGCGGGATGTCGGAGTGGAGCATGATGACGGGTCCCGAGAACTGGCGGCGAGCCTACCCGGCGTTCCTCGCGGGCATGGTGGCGATCGGCGTGATCAGCTACTTCGTGTTGCGCTGGATCGAGTCGCGCGGTTCGGATCGGCCGGATTAAAGCCCCGCGGCCCGCCTCGCGCCACGCTTGAGCCGCGTTTTGCGGTGGTGGGCCAGCCGCATCCCCCGGATCATGCGTTCGATGTTCTTGCGGTAGACCATGGCCAGGAGGACAAGCGTGACGCCGGCGCCGCTCAACACGGCGAGCGCGGTGTAGCGCTCGTCGCGGAAATAGGCGCCACCGAAGGTCAGCAGAACCGTGCCGAACAACCGGCCGCTCGTGGAGACGGCCAGAAACGTCACGTGCCCCATGTGGCCCAGGCCGAGCAGGTAACAGAGCAGATCCTTGGGAAAGCCCGGGATGAGGTACAAGAGAAACACCAGGACCAGTCCCTTGTGTTTCAAGAGGTAATCGTACTTGCGGATCGCTGCGGCGCTCACGAACCGCTCAACGAGGTGACGCCCGAGCAGGCGCCCGATCGTGAAGGCGATCCATGACCCGAGCGTAAGGCCGATGGTGGAATAGACGATGCCGGCGCCGGTTCCGAATAGATAGCCACCAACGAAACCCGTCACCTCGCCGGGGATCATCGCGGCGACAACCTGCAGCGCCTGCAGGCCGATGAAGATATAAACTGCGTTGGCGCGATGCTCGTCGATGAACCGCAACAAGCGCTGCCGGTCGAAAAACAGGTCGACGAGGCCGAAGGAGGAGAGGAGGTAGATCCCCCCGATCATCAACACGACGGCCAGGGAGAGCTGCAGGACAGACTGCCGGTCCAGCTTAAGCATCGGCGGGGCGCTCAGCCCCCCCACTTCTCGTTAAAGCAGATCTCCTCGAGCGGCTTGCGCTTAGGTCCCTGTTTCTTCTCCTCGGCCGGATAGCCGAGCGGAAAGAGGCCGACGACCCGTATCTCCTCCGGAATGCCGAGCAGGTCGCGCAGCGGCTCTTCCTGGAAGATCCCCACGAAGACCGTCCCGAGCTCCTGGGCGCGCGCCGCGAGCATCATGCTCTGGGCGGCGATGCCGGCGTCGGTGAGGTAGTAGTCCTGGCCGCGGACATCGCCCGATTGCGAGGGGTCGGCGCAGAGAACGATGACGACGGGAGCCTGGGCGAGCGCTGTCAGAGCAGGGTTGCTCTTGTAGCCCTTCGCCGCGAAAAAGGACTCGAGATAGGAGAGTTCGCTGATCCCCCGCCGGGTCTCGGCATCCGCGACGACGACCAGCCGGCAGCACTGCTGGTTGGCCCATGACGGTGAGGCGCTGACCGCATCGAGGACGGCGCGCAGCTTCTCCGGCTCGACCGGGCGATTCAGGTAGCGGCGGATGCTGCGTCTGGTCGAGAGCGCTTCGAAGAATTCCATCATCCCCTCCTCGGTTGTCGCGTGCTTCGCTTCCCTGCGGCCCGCCCGGGCCGCCTCATGCGGGTAGTCAGGTGGATCGGCCGACGCACTCGGCCATGCGCAGGAAATTGCCGAAGAGCACCGGCGCGCGCCGGCGCCACCAGGGGAGTCGCACGGGCTGCACCCGGCGCAGTTCGACGAACTCCTCGGTGCCGATCGACCAATCCTCGATCAGCTGGGCGTCGATTTCGGGGTGGAACTGCACGCCCCAGGCCATCGCGAAACGGAAGGCCTGGTTGCGGCAGGCGTCGGTGGTCGCCAGCAGGTCGGCCCCCGGGGGGAGGGTGAACGCCTCGTCGTGCCAATGAAAGGCCTGCAGCGGCGAGGCGAGGCCGGTGAAGAGGGTGTCGCGCTTGCCGGCCGGCGTGAGCTGGACGCTCGACCACCCGCGCTCCGCGACCGGGGCGCGCCGCACCGAACCGCCGAGCGCCCGCGCGAGGATCCGCGCGCCGAGGCCGATGCCGAGCACCGGCACGCCGGCGACGACGGCGCTTCTGAGCAGCGACATTTCGTCACGCAGGAAGGGGAAATGCTGCTCGTCGTCGGCGCTCATCGAGCCGCCGAGCGCGATGATCGCCTTGAAGCGGCGTACGTCGTTCGGAAACGGGTCTCCCAGGTGCAGGCGCAGCGTGCGGTGCGCGAGCGAGCGGCGCAGCAACAGCGGCCGCAGCGCGCCCGCGGGGAAGAGGGTGTCGTGCGCGATGATCAGGATCATGGTTCCAATTTTCCCCGCAGATCCCTCGCTGCCTGCCTCATGGAGAACAAGTGGTGCGCCAAACCATCGCGATCGCGATGCTGGTGGCGATACCAGGTAAAAAGAGACTACCAATCGCCCTCGCCCAGCCCCTGGTGCGCGAATCTATCATACCTGAGATAAGGGAAGCGGACTAACCGGTCGGCAATGAAGCGTGCACGATGAGTTCGACCCCTCGGGTGCCTTCGACAACCCGAGCAACAGCCGAAGCGTGGAGTCAGAATGAGCCGCGACGGCCAGCCAGAGCCAAATCAATACGGTCGAAGAAGGGACGGCGGATGGTCGGAGTTAATCAGTTGCAATTGATAATTGTAAGTGATACCAATTGCACTATCGTAAGGTGACGTTCGTCACAAAGCGCGTCGGCGCAGTTTGGGAGCCGTCTGGGTGATGGGCATGAGCGCGCTCGTGACGGGGAGATGCGGATGACAGCTCGGGAAGTGTCCACGGGTGCGGAGATACGTGAAAAGGGAGGGGCAGACATGAGCACAGCGTGCGGAAGAGGCGCCGGACAGGGAATAGGAACGTTGCATACCGGCTGTGGCCGGGGCAGGAGCGTTCGCTTTGCGCTTCTGGTGATTGCCTTGGGCGCGTTCGTGCTCGCCGGGGTGCTCGGCCCGAAAGCGGCCGAGGCTGCTGCCCGGTATTCAGTTGCAACAGGAAACTGGAATGCAACGAGCACTTGGGCGGCTTCCTCTGGTGGCGCAGCAGGCGCCAGTTTTCCTGTGGCGGGCGACACGGTCACCATTGAGGGTGGGCGGACCGTAACGGTGACCGCTGCGGCGGCCTGTACGTCAATAACCTTTGAGTTGGGCCAATCCCGAAGCAACACGCTGACAATCAGCGGCACGAACACGCTGACGGTGTCGGGAGCAATCACCATCCCGAGGGCCGGCGGTGGCGGCACTACCTACGTGAACACCATTTCGGTCGGTAGCGGGACGTTGAGCGCTGGTAGCGTTGCATTTACTGATGCTGGAACCAGCATAAGGCACAGAATATCCATCGGGACGGGAACGGTCACGGTATCGGGGAATGTGACTTCGTCTACTGGCGGCGGCGGGGGGACAACGCTCAGTCCCGCAATTACCTTTACCGGCGCAGGTCTTTTGAGGTTGGGTGGCACCTTCCTCGACAGCACGACCTGCACCTTTACGCCAAGCACGGGAACCGTCGAGTACACCGGTGGCACGCAGACGGTCGGGGATTTCGCCTATGACAACCTCATCTTCTCGGGCAGCGGCTCGAAAAGTATGCCTGCGGGTACGTCCGTGACGGGCAACCTGAGCATCGCTCCCACAGGGACCGCTAAGGCGAGCGTCGCGGCTGGGCAGAACCTCAGCGTCGGGTCTCTCTCGCTCGCCGGGGTGGGAAAAGTTTCTGGCACGTGGGGTTCCACCAGTTCTATTGCGACCAACCAGGACAACACCTATTTCGCCGCAACGACCGGCTATCTGACTGTCACGACCAACACCTCCCCTGACACCACGGCTCCAGTCTTCTCCTCCGTCGCGCCGGCGACGAACGCCTTCATCAACAGCATCGGGGCCTCCTCTGACGTGAGCTACACGCTGAGCGAGGCGATCGCCAGCGGCACGATCACGATCACGCGGACGAGCGGGGCGGCTGACGCCTCCTCACCGCATACGTGCACGCTTGCAGGGACGGCCAAGAACAGCGGCGCTCACAACAACCTGAATCTGACCAACACGACCAACGGCTGCACGGTGGCGCCGACGTTGGTGGATGGCGCGGTTTACAC
>Ga0334722_10002284_pt1 | contig 21923 bp, 19 predicted proteins | sample C3_bottom_MG_FD_207210 | JGI IMG/M metagenome (GOLD analysis project Ga0334722, IMG submission 207210) | Sediment microbial communities from Yellowstone Lake, YNP, Wyoming, USA - C3_bottom | ecosystem: Environmental > Aquatic > Freshwater > Lake > Sediment | place: USA: Wyoming | collected... | reverse complement strand
AACGGATTCGTAACCTTTAAAACTTGATTCTAAACGTTATATATAGTAACCTTTAGAAAAGGGGATTTATGTCACCAAAATCATCAAAAATTATAGTGTCAGATGCAGAAATTAAAGTATTGAATGTTAATGGTCAGGATTATATATGTCTGACCGATATGGTTAAAAATTACGGTGATGACCAATTAATATATAGTTGGCTAAGGAACCGAAACACCGTAGAATTTCTTGGAATTTGGGAGACTCTTAATAATCCAAAATTTAATTCAGAACAGTTTGATATATATCGTAGTCAAGCTGGATTAAATAGTTTTAATCTTACTCCAAAAAAATGGGTTAATGCGACTGATGCGATTGGTATTATATCTAAAGCCGGAAGATATAATGGCGGAACATTTGCCCAAAAAGATATAGCTTTTGAATTCGGATCTTATATAAGTCCAGAATTTAAATTAATTATTATTAAAGAATTTCAACGTCTTAAGGATCTTGAGATTGAAAATGAGCGATGGGATTATCATAGGTTCTTGACGAAAGTAAACTACAGACTTCAAACTGATGCGATTAAAAACGTACTATTACCCCTAACTACCATATTTGATAATAGTAAGGGTATAATCTATGCCACAGAGGCTGACGTGGTTAATATTGCATTATTTGGTATAACGGCCAAAGGGTGGCGTGATACACACGTGGATGATTCTAAGAAAGGCAATATACGCGATTTTGCATCAATAGAGCAACTGACCGTTCTTGCTAATCTTGAGAGTATTAACTCTATGCTAATTAATGACGGCATAGAAAAAAGCAAAAGGTATCAAAAATTACATACCGAAGCACAACGTCAAGTAAGTGCATTAATCGCAAGTAAGATACGTATTCAGCCTATTGATGGCGAAGATGTTAATGATGTTGTCATAGCTAAGTCTAGAGAACATGAAACTAGTCATTCATTTAATAAATTAACAGATAAGTTTAAATCTGAAGGTTTAATATAGAACTATTTTGTGAATACGAGCTTTTTATAAAGTAGGTAATTCCAAATCAACGTTACGATAGTAGCAATTATCTTGCCGACGAATAAAACAATTGGGTCAGGGATTCCTAAATCGCTAATCATGTAGGCTGTTGCAGTAATAAGGATCGGTTGAATAACCCAAAGACCAAAGAGTGTAATTGTTAAAAAATAGGCAAGTTTGGTCTTAGAATTTTTACCGGTATCTTGGAATGTGAATGATTTATTAGCAACAAAACTAAACATCAACGCAATTGTGGTCGATATAAAGTTACTGCCAACGGCAGGTAAACCAAGCGCGACAAGAGAGAAAAGTACAATAAAATCAATTGCCGTATTAAGGCCGCCAACAATCGCAAATCGCAGTTTTTCAGCGTGCTTTTTTAACATGTTTTCCACTGTGATATTCCTCGACAAAATAGAGTGGGCGTTGTTTGGTTTCGTTAAAGATTCGGCCGATGTATTCGCCAATAATACCAAGGGAAAGCAGCTGGACGCCACCAAGGAATAGTACAACAGCCATCAGTGATGGGTACCCCGCAACATCACTACCGTTTAATGTTGTCTTTATTACAACTATAACTATGTAGATAAATGATATTACAGATACGATAAAGCCTACGAACGAAGATATGCGCAAAGGCGCGGTTGTGAATGAGGTAATTCCATCAATGGCAAAATTAAACAGTTTTAGGTAATTCCATTTGGATTCGCCAGCAATTCGTGGGTCGCGGTCATAAGTAATTTCTTTTTTTTCAAAACCAATCCAACTGAACATGCCTTTGGTATAACGTTGAGATTCGCGAATTTGTTTTAAAGCCTCTACGCAACGGCGGTCAAGTAGGCGAAAATCACCAGTGTCTTTTTGTATCTTGATATGTGTGACTTTTTGAAGTATTTGATAATAAAGCTTTGAAGTTACTTTTTTAAACCAAGTTTCGCCGTCGCGACTGTTGCGTTTGGCATAAACATCGTCGTAGCCTTCTTCCCAGTATTTAATCATTTTAGGGATTAATTCTGGTGGGTCCTGCAAATCAGCGTCAATAATAACTGTGGCGTCGCCAGTTACGTGGTCTAGGCCAGCGATCATGGCGATTTCTTTACCGAAATTACGAGATAGATTTACATAAGCGATGCGATTGTCAGCCTCGGCATATCCTTTGATAATTTCAATGGTCTTGTCACGACTGCCATCATTTACAAATAAAAACTCAAATTCATATGCCCTATTATCATTGGCTAATTTACCAAGACGCTGGTAAAGATGTTCTAAAACTTCCTGTTCGTTATAAGCGGGGATTAAAATACTAATTTTCTTCATCCCGTTAGAAATCCTTTCCGAATTCATTATTACTAGTAATAATTTGGTTTATTCGCATAAGTATTAGACGTGATGAGGTTTGTTGTAGATTTCTAACGGGATTCATTGCTTCTATTATAACCCAGGTTAACGTTGGGGTTATAGGTTATTGGTATAATGAAGGTTATGACAAAATTATTTGACCAATTGTCGAGTATAGATATCGACTCATCTGTCACTAAACAACAGATGATAAATGAAATAAAAAAATATGTTGATGCTAGTGGTTATACAGTTATAGAACTACGAGATCAAAAACCTTGGGGCGCTTATTTACGCTTTGACAACAAAGACGCAGACAGGTTTATTAAAGAGTTTTTTCCAGGGCTTAGCATGGATGATATTAGTTTGGGCGGTATTGCATCCGAATTTAGCCCAAAGATATTAATAGTATCTCCAGGTAAAAGGCTAAGTTGGCAGTGGCATAGTCGAAGAGCGGAAATATGGGCCTTTTTACATGGTGGATATTATGCTAAAAGCTTAACTGACGAAGAAGTGGATCTTCAAAGCGCTAAAGACGGTGATATAGTTCGGTTATCTGCGTTCGAGCGACATCGATTAGTGGGCGATGAGTTTAAATACACCTTGGTTGCTGAAATATGGAGTCATACTGATGCTAATGATATCTCAGATGAGGATGATATTGTTCGCATTCAGGACGACTATAGCCGGTAGGGTTGGTAGTTCGTAGGTAGTAGGTGGATACGGAATAACTTGACTATCTATTGATTAATTAATAGTAAAATGTTAGTATTTAGGTACAGCGCCTTGATTTGGACTCGTTCCCGTCAAGGTTTTTTGTTATATTAGATTATTTGATTATTTTAAGCTATAATTAAGCTTAAATGAAAACAATAGTGTATATTGATGGACAAAATTTCTTATACAAAGCAGCAGAAGTTCTAATTCTGTCTGGGCGTATAAGTAATAAACAGGAATTATTTAAGATTGATATAGCCGGCATAATTAAAAATATAATTAAATCAGATGAGATTATAATTCGTTTCTATGGTGCTAAAATAAAAGTTCGCAAGGACAAAGGCAATGATATTTACATCAAGTCACGAGCTTTTTCGGATAATTCAAGAAGAATGAAGAATACCCTCAATAATCAAAATATTGAGTATGTCGAATCGGGTAATTTGAAACTGAGAGATAGTGATATTTGTAAAAAATGTGGTTCCCAAGATTTCAGATTTCAAGAAAAGGGTGTTGATGTCGGTATGGCGGTCGATATGGTTGTCGATTCATTCTCTGGCAATGCTGGACAGATAGTCGTTGTTAGTTCAGACACCGATTTAATACCCGCAATTAGAAGTGTAAAAAATAAAGGAATAAACATTATATATCTTGGTTTTAGTAATAAATTGACAAGAGGCATCGTATCCGAAACATCAAGGACAGAAACTATTCGTGACAGTGAGATTATTGATGCGTTTATTAGGTTCAATCAGACGACCTAATTATTATCCCGATTAAAGAATTACCATCTACCATCTACTATTTTTTATTTTCTAATAAAAAACTTTCGCAGTTTACGGATGCCAGTTTGATCTGGTGGTAGGTCTGGCCACAACATAGTTTTTATGTATTTAGTCGTCGCCTGTTTGCTAGATTGAATTTCACGTCGTTCGCCTAACTTTTTAAATCCAAGAATAAATCCCATCCAAGCACCTTTTATGGCTGGTTTGCCGCTACCTTTTACGATGGCATTAAAAAACATTAAAGTGTAGGCAAAGTAAAAACGAATACCGATTGATAGCAATAATCCACGCGGTACGTTCTTTATAAATAACAAAGGTAGATTTTTAAATGTTTGATAAACAGTAAACCCAGGCATTTTTTTACTGGTTTCACCCTGTTTATGATAGGCGATAGCCTTGTTCGTATAAGCCACTTTCCAGCCCGCTAGTTGCGCACGGAAGCTGACATCGGTGTCTTCATAGTATGCAAAGAAATCTTCGTCAAATAAGCCAATCTCGCGTAGCATTTCGGTTTTATATAAACTTGCACCACCACTAGCACTAAAAACCAGTTCACCACTTGGCGCCTTGTCTGTTTTGTCATTACGGTTACGTGGGAATGGTAGCCCCCAGGTTGAATACCAATCGCCTGTACTGTCAATTGTTTTGCCGTCGCCATGCAACAACAGACCAGTACTGATACCAATTTCTTTAGGTTGCATTGCATTGATTAGATGTTTAAGCCAATCTTTGTCGGCATTTGCGTCATTATTAAACAAGGCTATGTATTCGTAGTCACCATTTAAGGCCCATTCAATGCCGGTGTTGACTCCACCAGCGAAGCCAAAATTCTTAGGGTTGTGTATAACTTCAACATTGGCTGAATGTTTTGTTTGATACTCAGACAGGAGTTTATATGAATTGTCGGTTGATCCATTGTCAATAACTGCTATTGTAAAGTTTTCATAAGATTGAGCCTGCAACGAATCAAGACAATCTAATGTGTCTTTGACGCCGTTCCAGTTTAATACAACAATTGCAACTCTGTTCATAATGATGCATCTATCTTATAACAAAAGCCAGCGAGAGGATAATATATATCTTATATATTTTTATTCCGAGAGGCGTATTGTTATATCAATCTGATATAATTAAACGTGAACTTATGAAACTATCTAATGTATTTAGTAAGCGAAATCGTGTTCTTTTGCGTGAACTCGTTATAACCGATTTTAAATTACGCTACCAAGGATCGGTGTTAGGATATGCCTGGTCTCTTTTGAAGCCTCTTTTTTTGTTTGCGATTATGTATGTTGTCTTTGGTATTTTAGTAAAACTAGGATCAGTCGAACATTATCCTGTTTATCTTTTGCTTGGTATTGTTTTGTGGACGTTTTTTGCTGAAGCAACTAATCAGGGTTTAGCGTCAATTGTATCTAGGGGTAGTGTTATACGAAAAATTAGTTTTCCAAAATATATTATTGTCCTATCTACCACCATATCGGCACTTGTTAATTTAACTCTCAACCTACTTATAGTTGCAGTTTTTATGTTAATTAGTGGTGTAACACTTAACGTATCAATACTTATGTTGCCTTTCTATATAATTGAGATTTATATTCTAGCTCTTGGATTGGCATTTTCTCTATCGGCTTTAAACGTAAAATATCGCGACACAAGCCATATCTGGGAGATAATTATGCAAGCTGCATTTTATGCTACCCCAATCATCTATCCGTTATCAGTAGTAATGGATAAAAGTGAAATTGCAGCGAAGTTTTTGATGATGAATCCAATAGCGCAAGCGATTCAAGATGCTAGGTATAGTCTAATAACTCACGATACAGTTACTGTAACCAGCCTGTTTAGAAATGATTGGTATATTCTAATTCCTATCGGCATTGTTATTGTGGTATTTATTTTTGGCTCACTTTATTTTAAAAAGAATTCCAAATATTTTGCGGAGAATATATAAATGTCTAGTAAAGAGCCAATTGTTGTAGTTAAAGATTTATATAAAAGTTTTAAATTGCCACACGAACAACATAGCGGTATCAAACAACGCATCATTAATATATTTAAAGGTGTTAAGGGCTATGAAACACAAAGAGTACTTAATGATATTTCTTTTGAAATAAAAAAAGGTGAGTTCTTTGGTATTGTCGGCCGTAATGGTTGTGGTAAAAGTACATTATTAAAAATTTTAGCTGGTATTTATGTCCCCGATAAGGGTATTGTTCAAATAAATGGGAGTTTAACTCCATTTATAGAATTGGGCGTTGGTTTTAACCCCGAGCTTACAGGCCGCGAGAACGTTTTTCTAAATGGTGCATTGCTTGGTTTTAGTCGTAGCGAAATGGAAGCTATGTATGATGCTATTGTTGAATTTGCTGAATTAAAGAAATTTATGGACCAAAAGTTAAAAAACTATTCTTCTGGCATGCAAGTTCGACTGGCATTTTCTATTGCGATTAGGGCTAACACGCCAATCTTGCTGATTGATGAGGTATTAGCCGTTGGCGATAGTGAATTCCAAAGTAAATGTTACGTTGAATTTAGAAAGATGAAAGAAGAAGGACGTACGATAATCTTCGTTACTCACGATATGTCTGCTGTCGAAAGGTTTTGTGATCGCGTTCTTGTTTTGCAATCAGGCAAGATAAAAGGTATATATAGTCCCGGCAAGGCAGCTGCAATATACCAAAGAATGAACGTTAGCAAACAGCCTGATGATAAAAAAGATACACTTTCTAACTCGCGAAGATGGGGTACTGACGATGTTCGCGTCGACAAAGTTACTATTTGTGATGGCGCTGATTGTGTTGGAAGTACAGATAATATCGTAGATCAAGGCGAAGATCTGTTTATTAGAATAAAACTAAAAAATAAATCAAATCCAAAAAAGGTTGTTGTTGGTCTTGCCTTTAAGGATATATACGGTGTAAATATGTCGGGGCCTAATAGCAAAGGCATCCCACTTGATAGTTCTACGGATATTGAATTCAAAATTCCTAAGCTATCATTTGTGCCAGGTATGTATGTACTGACTGTAGCGATTTTTGATATGAACACCGAGGTTGAGTATGATCATATTGAAGAAGCTGCTAGATTCTCTGTGGTGAATGATGGCATAGAGCAATATGGAAAAATAGCATTATTTGGTAAGTGGAGACAGTTTTAGTGGTTAAAAAAATAGTCAATAAATTAGCAGAAGAGCTGCCTTTTGATCAGTATTCTCGACAAAAAATAGTATCATATTTAATTGAAGAATCCTTTAGGGATAAATCCAAGAAGAATAAGTTCAAAATAATTGATATTGGTGGTCATTTAGGAAAAACGGCCGAATTTCAGCCTAATGACAAAGTAACAATACTAGACGTCTATGATGAAAATTATGAAAACTACGTTCAAGGTGATGCGACTGGGACTTCATTTGATGATGATTCATTTGATATTGCATGTAGCTTTGATGTATTAGAGCATATCCCTCGTAATAAAAGGCAATCTTTTATAGATGAGGCTATCAGGATAAGTAAAATTGGTGTATTTTTGGCTGTCCCTATAGATATTGATGAAAAAGTTTCTTCGGCAGAGATAAAGCTAAATAATTTTCATCTAAACCTTACTGGAACAGACCATGTGTGGCTAAAAGAGCATATCGATTATAGGATTCCAAACGAAGACGACGTGACGAAGTTGGTAAAAAATAGCGGAGCTAGCCTAGTGTCGTTGCCAAGTAATCAAATTGGTGATTGGCAGCTTATGCAGATGCTGTTGTTTTCTTCCTCTGTAATACCGGATATTGTAGGAGAGGTTAATGATATTAACACTTGGTATAACCACAATACTTTGCAGTTAGACTCGTCGGTTGATATTGGTTATAGAAAAATTATATTTATCTCTAAAAACAAAGAATACGTTAAAGCAGTTCAGAAGGCTATTGATAAAATAAAGATGGATTCTAGCTCTGATGATCTTGTTACTATTAATAAACTGACTTTTGAAGAGTTTACCAATACGTTCTCGTTGATAAACAAAAAATTTATGATTTTAATCGATAAATATCAAAGTATGGATAAAGATAAGATTGAACTAATTGATGAAATGGCATTATTAAAAGAGCGCCTAAAAGGTGATGAGCACCATATTGTGAAGCTTACGCGTGAGATGGATAATATACAAAGTTCCAAGATGTGGAAGATGATAGAGAAAATTAGAACTATAATTAAGTTTTACAAAAAATCATGAGTATAAAGAGCTACATTAAAAAACATCCACGACTTTTTAGAATAGCCAAGGCGATTAAGAAACTCTCAGATAATCAAACAGATAGCGTGGGCGGATCACCATACTCTAACTGGGTAAAAAACATAGAACCATCTTTATGGTCATCACTCAAAGATGATGATACTAGGCCTCTAATCAGCATTGTTGTGCCTACTTTTAATACGCCCGACAAATATCTAATACCACTGATTGATTCATTGGTAAATCAATCATATTCGAATTGGCAACTATGTATATCCGATGCGTCTACAGACTCTGATCGAAAAACTGCAATTGATGAAATATCCAAGAGTGATAAAAGAATAAAATACCATCACAAAAAAGGCCTTCACATATCTGATAATACAAACGAAGGTATCAAGTTGGCCACTGGTGATTATATTGGTTTATTAGACCATGATGATACTTTGTCGCTACGTGCTATTGAAGAGGCAGCAGTACAGATTAACAAAAATCCAGAAGTAGACATTATTTATAGTGATGAAGATAAATTATCTGATGATGGATTGGAACGATCTATACCATTCTTTAAACCAGATTGGTCACCCGATTTATTACTTGGCGTAAACTATATCACGCATTTTTTGGTTGTCAGAAAAACCCTTATCGATAAGGTCGGTGGGCTACGTGGCAAATATGATGGTGCGCAGGACTATGATTTACTTCTTCGTGTTACAGAGATGACAAAAAATATCGCTCATATCCCTAAAATTTTATACCACTGGAGGTTAGCTGACGGATCAACCGCTAAATCAGTTGGCGAGAAGAATTACGCAGATAACGCTGGACAAGAGGCGCTTCGCGACGCAGTGAGACGACGCAAGACTAATGCAGAAGTTGTAGAAATACCCGAAAGGCCAACAAACTATAGGCTTAAATATATCTTGCCCAAAAAACAACCAAAAGTTTCAATCATAATTCCATTTAATGATAAACCTGGACTGTTAAGACAATGTACTGACAGTATTTTTGAAAAAACAACATATGATAATTATGAAGTTGTCCTTATATCAAATAATAGCGTTCAAAAAGAAACAAAAGATTTATTAAAATCCTTAAAACTAAATAGTAGAGTAAAAGTATTGGAATGGAACCATTCATTCAATTATTCAAAAATTAATAACTTTGGCATTAAAAAATCGTCTGGCGAATATATAGTGCTGCTTAATAACGACACCGAAGTGATAACGCCCGAGTGGTTAGATGAATTAGTCGGGGTCGCAATTCAACCTGGCGTTGGTGCGGTTGGTCCGATGTTATTATATCCAGAACAAAAAAACGGAATTCAGCATGCAGGCGTGATACTTGGTATGGGGACTATGGCTGGGCATGTATTTAGACATCATCAACCAGGTGATTGGACGGATTTTGGTTTGCCAGTTTGGCCAAGAAATTATCTTGCTGTTACAGCGGCATGTTTAATAGTGTCCAGAAAACTATATGACAAAGTTGGTGGATTAGATGAAATTTTCACAATCGCAGGTAATGATGTTGCGTTTTGTTTGCGTCTAACAGAAGCTGGCTATAAGAATATATATTGGCCATTTGCAAGTTTATACCATCATGAAAGCGTATCTGTGGGCAGCTACAATAATGGCATACAATTAGACTATGATCATTCATTGGAGTATTATAGGCCTTATATTGAGGATGGAGACCCATACTTTAATCCTAATCTCGATTTGATGAATGAACAGGTAGGAGTCAGACGATGAAAATAATTAAAAAGACTATAAATATATACAAAAATCAGGGAAGTGCTATGCTGATGAAAAAAGGGCGTAGATTTGCTGCGTACCACCTAAAGCGTTTGCCAATTAGCAAATGGATAAAGGTCAGCAATAAAGAGTTAAAAGCGGAATACGAATATATATCTAATCCGATTTTTCAAATCACCGAGGCTGATATAAAAAAGAGCATTAATGCTACTTCTGTTCCTTTGCCTAAAAATATAGAAACAGCTAACTGGTTTGTTCCTAATTTTGGTCATATAAAATTTGGTGGTATATTTACTATTTTTAGGTTCATAGAAAAGTTGAGCGTTGAAGGTGTTGAAAATCGTATTGTTATTTATGATAATCCATCCTTTGATGTAGAAAATCTCAAAAAAGAGATAAGCGAGAATTTTAAGCGTCTCAAGAATTACAAGATAATTATTTTTGATATGAACAATGACGGTATTGATTCGTTGCCAAAATCAGATTTGGCATTTTGTACGTTTTGGACATCTGCATATCTGATGCTTCGTTTTAATAAAACAAAACGAAAGTACTATTTCATTCAAGATTATGAACCATTGTTTTATCCTGGTGGATCAACATATGCTTTGGCAGAATCAACATACCGTTTTGGTTTTAGGGGACTTGTTAATACTCCAGGGTTACTGGCAGCCGTTAATACGCGCCATGGTATGAATGGTATAAGCTTCATTCCAGCAGTTGATGAATCTGTATACTACCCTGCAAAGAATAAGAAAAAAAGTAATAAAGTTAGGATTTTCTTTTATGCTCGTCCAAACAATCCGCGGAATGCATTTAATCTAGGAATTCTTATAATTCAATCTTTGATTATAAAATACGGTAGTAAGATTGAAATTGTTACAGCTGGCGCTAAATGGGACGAAAAAGACTATGGGCTTAAAGGTCATATAATTAATTTTGGTTTGCTGGGTAGTCTAGAAGAAGTAGCAGAACTATACCGAAGCTGTGATATTGGTTTTGTATATATGTTATCAAAGCACCCATCCTACCAGCCATTTGAATTTATGGCGTCTGGTATGGCAACGGTGACAAATAATAACGAAGATAACTTGTGGCTTCTTCGAGATGGCGAGAATTGCTTACTAGGTGAACCTTCACCTGCCGATATGGCAGACAAAATTGGTCAATTAATCGATAATAAAATGCTAAGAGAAAAAATTGCTAGAAATGGCTATAAATCACTTGGCTATACATGGCCTCAACAAACAGAAATGATCTGGAACGATATCAAGAATAATTAGGCTAAAATAATAGCTAATAAAGCGTTTGTTTTATAGAAAAATTGTTTAGTACGTTTGTATCGATTGGGATTATTGGCGTCGTGTTGCCACCGTATCGTAATAGGGCATTGATTGTTGCTACATAATGCAAAGAGCCACCAGAAGCATAGTAAATTCTGCCATTATCAATGTTCTTCAAAAAACTAGACGCAGGCTTAATTACTGAATCGGCAATAAAGTTATTGTCAATCAGAGCGGGGCTGATATCTGGTTTAAGGCCAAAACTAATTGTTTGATTAGCTGTTAAGCTAATCAATGAACCGTTGTAGGGTATATATGTTAGTCCAGTGTTATTCCTCGTTATTCCAAGAACTCCTGATATTGGGTAGTGATTTTTGAATAGATCGGAGTCACATAGTCCAGCTGACTTAAAATGATAAGCACGCAATGTGTTCATATTAGGGATGGAAAGTAGACCCTCTCCGTTTGTTACATATAATGAAGATGTAGAGTCGATCCTCACCAATTGTCCACTCGCGAGTGCAACTGGTCCAGTCGGTATGGCGGACGATAATTGGTTGCTTATGGCTGTTATGTTCGATTCATTACCGCCCAAACCATAGTAATCATTAAATGTCGGTATAGGGTCTTTGGTGCCCTTAGACGAAAGTCTGTATATGTTGAAGCTATTCTTTAAAAACCTTCCCATTGTACTAGGTTTTAATCTTGCCGCCAAACTATCAAGTCCACTTGGGTAATTTAGTGTTGACCAGAGAGTAGCTTGTGTATCTGATATTAAGTAATTGTTACCATTGCTTATCACATGACTTTTGCTAGTTTTGTCAGTGTAGCTTATATCGAGATAGCTATATACTGTTGGGTTGTCTGTGGTGTTGTAGGTGGATTTTGGCGCATTGATTGTATTAATGGAACCTAAATTCCACGCCGAGTAAATACTCATACTTGGCACGATGTAATAATTAGTACCATTGAAATAATATATTGTATTTTTTGGAGAAAATTTAACTAGACCAGGTGTTGTGAGTTGAAGTTTGCCTAATGGCTGATTGATATTAATTTGGTTAGCTTTGATAGCCCCTGAAGTTGAAAATCCAGAATCAGTGAAGCTTTTAAGGTCTGCGTACGGCAAGCGTGTGCCGGACGACATTTCATAGTAAACGCCACTGTAATATGCTGTGTTGTTAAGATCAGCCCCTGATTTTAAATAGATGTTAGTGAGAGCATCACCAAGATTCCTTACTATTTTTGTATCGAAACAGCTAATCGCCCAATTTGTACATACCGTAGATGATGGTATGTGATATTTATAACCGTTGTTTACTAGATATATGCTTCCATTGTCGTCTCGAATGATATTGGTTAATGTACCACCATCAACAGTTGCGGCTATAGTACTGTCACTGGCTGGGACGGCGCTATAAGTGTCCAGGCCATAATTATTCATGATTGATGTTGATGATATATAGAAACGCTTATTATCTGCAACTAAATAAATTCTTCCATTAGTACTTTGTCTGTAAAGCATTGCACCAATTGGTTGTGGAAATTTAGTGCTGCCAAACCAATCATTATACGTTCGCCAAAAATTGCGATTTCCATATGCACTACAGCTGTCACCAGTGCTATACATATTATCGAGTGCTGCCTGATTGGGTTGATATGGTGTGTAGGTGTAAAGTGCCGCAGTTGCTTTGGTTTCGATAAATACATCAGACGCGCCGCACCCACTTGGTACAACATTCCAGTATATTGAATTAGTTTGGTATGGTTTTTTGTATGGCCAGTATGGCTGGGTCATATTATCTAAATAGCCGCGTAGCAACTTGGCAGCTTCGGCGATCTGAATAGAGAAGCCACTGTAATTTGTGTCGCAGTTTGCACTTCCACCAGGTCCGGAATCAGGGCAGTGAGCACCCATTGCATAGGTGTACTGACTAAGAAGTGGCCAATCGTCTGATGTTAGCGGCCCTGCTGATTCAGTACCTAGTTTTACTAATAAAACTTTAGGACTAATATCATATTGCTGGGCAGCATCCCAAATTAATTGTGCGGCACTTTTTGCGCCAGTTGGTATTGGCTTGCCGCCGTAGTTATTGGCTGGTATGCCTGGCCCAGGTACTGTTTTGGGAACTTCATAAAAATCTCGAAGGCAAGTAAGAGGGATATCGTATCCCAAACTTCGTACGTAATCACGCCGTGAGGTTGAGGTCGATCCATTCGTGCCCATTGTGTCGCAAATCGGTACCTTGCTGTTTAGGAATGCTTGTATTTGTGTCACGGTCATAGAATTCGCATCAATAAATAGGGCGTCATCAATAATGTTGCCGGCCTTCCATTCAGATGCTGCTACGGCGTTGGCGGTTTGAGTAGAAACAAAAATACAACCTAAGCTAATAAGGCTAGCAGTAATTATCAACAAATTTGTCTTTTTAAACATTATTGAACCTCCAGGGAAATAGTCTTGTGGTTTACCTTTCCTTTTGAGGTTATTGCTAATGAGATTTGCCAAATGCCATTAGGTATTGCATTTGATGGGATACTAAAACCTTCACAGGTAGAGAAAGAGGCTTGGTATAGGACAGCGGCGGTTTGAGTATAGTTGTCACCTCCGTTTTTAACTGTCAAATTACACGTGCCATCACTATAATTTTTTAGTTCGGTAAGTATAGTAACGCTTCCATCTGTTTCACGATGCGCTGTTAGCACAATATCGTCAGATGTCGGTTCTGGCGGGGTAGTCGTATTGTTGCCAGTGTTAGTTTTGCTATTCAAGAAATCTTGTTTATTTTTTGCATTGGTTTCGTCTTCTTTGATTTGATCAGCATTCTTGTTGTTGAAAGGGCTAAGAATATGTGTAACACCAGTTGTTTCCAGGGTTATAAAAGTCAGCACTAAAACAACCGCAATAACAGCTACGATAAGTAACCTTTTGCGGGCGATTGGCATCTTGATATTTTTTGTTATCATATATCTATTTTAGTATTTTTGTATTAATAAAATTATTCATACTTATTTTACTATAAATTGGGACTTTTTGATATACTTATGGATAGTGATGCGAGGGAAGATAAAAAAAGTGGTTAATAAAGCTGTACAGATTATTGGCAGCAGATATTTCTTTTGGTTTATTATCGCGCTTTTTGTATTTCAAGCTGTGTGGATTGCACTTAGTTTCCGATATTCGATGATGTATGATGAGTATTATCATTTTGGTTTGATAGAGTATTTTAGCCATCAGTGGCTGCCATGGATTAATAATCAATCAGTTAACCTGGATCAATACAGTGCCTTAGCGCGTAGCCCATATCTTTTTTATCATTATCTTTTGAGCTTTCCGTTTCGAATAGTCGCGTTGTTCACGAGTGATTTTTATACGCAAGTTATTTCAACACGTTTTATTAATATAGGTTTATTCGTCGGTGGTTTAGTTGTTTTTGCAAAATTATTTAAAGCAATGAAGATACAGCCAATCTTTCGCAATGTCGCTTTGCTGTTTCTTGTATTGTTACCGGTGACACCATTTGTGGCGGCAACTGTCAGTTATGATAACGCTATATTTTTACTTACGGCCATATTTATGTTCGTAGGAATAAGAATTATTCAAAGCCCAAAGATTCAATGGCATGACTACGTGTTGATTGTACTCATAGGTATGGCTGGTTCATTGATGAAGATTGCATTCTTACCAATCTTTGCAGCTGGATTTATCTATGTGTTTATTCATTTGTTTATTAATCATCGGAAAAAAATTAAATATAATTTCATCCAATCATTTATTGCCTCTAGTCTATGGTTAAAATTATTATTAATAATCTCAACTGTTATCGTAGGATTCTTTTTTATTGAAAGATTTGGCGTTAATATCATACAATATCACAGCCTAGAACCTAGCTGTGCAGTGCAAATAGGAGCGGAGAGGTGTCGAAGTAATTATGTCGAACTTAGGAGTGGTGATTTAAAAAAAGCTAGAACTGGCGTACCAGCGCAAGCACCTCAGTACACTCTCACGTGGATATCTACTATGGAGTCTGGTCTATTGATTACCGGGGCAAATACAAAAGGTAAATATGGCACCGAAATGGGTCAGCCGTTGCCGATAATATCTGTAGTTGTTTCTATCGGCGCTATTGTATCTTTAGCTACTTTTTTCTATAGTTTTGATAAATTAAGAAAGCTTTCTGGTTTTTGGATGATGATGAGCATCAGTATCTTATATGTAGGGGTGCTTTTCTATAAGAATTTCTCGGATTACTATACATATTATCAGGCTATAGCTATTCAGGGCAGATATTTATTGCCGTTACTGCCAGTTATAATGGTATTTTTAGTATTAGGTATAAACTATACTATGAAAAAAAGGCTTCGGCTAAAACTTGTAACGCTAATTGTAGTCCTAGTTTTCTATATGAATGGAGCTGGTATTATCACGCACATCATTCGTAGTCGTAATGCTTGGTATTGGGACAATCAAACGGTCTATCAGGTTAACAATGAAGCAAAGAATCTATTGAATCCATTCGTAAAAGAGTATTGGTACGAAAAGGAGAAATAACGCTCGTATGGTTAACTCCTTAAAAAGTATGCGGGCATGGCTATTAAAAGCTGTTCACTTAGTGCAAAAAACAGTAAGAGTAATAATCGACTATATCGTATTGATTGTCAGTAGCCGCTATTTTTTTTGGGGCGTTATTGCATTTTTCATATTTGAGGCAGTATGGGTTGCATGTAGCTTCCGATACCCGATGGTTTTTGATGAATCATTTCATGTGACAATAACCAAGCTGTTCTCTAATCAGCTCTCGCCGTTTATCCTAAATCAGCCAGATTTTTATGATAGATATGGTAATTTATCTAATGGTAATGCCACTATATTCCACTATTTGATGAGCTTTCCGTATCGTCTTATAGTATCTTTAAGTGGTAGCTTTATGATACAGATTGTCTTCATGAGGGTACTAAATATAATAATGGTTGCCAGTGGTTTGATGATATTTGCAAATATATTCAAAAAGATTGGCATAAGACAAGTCTGTATAAACGTCGCTTTGTTATTTTTTGCCTTGATACCAATTGTTTCACTAGTTGCTGCAACTGTTAATTATGACAATATGTTATTCCTTTTCACGGCTTGGTATTTAGCTGTATGTGTAAACATTTTGAAGTCAAAAAAAATAATTTGGCATAATTATGTCTGGCTGGTGATCATAGGGTGTTTTGCGTCTCTAGTAAAGTTCACTTTTTTGCCAATCTTTGCAGCTAGTGCTATTTATTTGATCTTCTTTGTGGTTAAAGAATATGGCAAAACCTTTATAGCTAAATTTATGCAATCCTTATTTTTAGCGAATAAACTTACGATAATTACCACCTCTATATTACTAGCTGTAGGTATGTTTTCAAATTTATATCTACAAAATGTTGTACGCTACGGTACGCCATTTCCAGCTTGTGAAAAAACTATGAGTTTGGAACGGTGCATGAAGAGCTATACAATTAAAAGAAGCATAAACCTTGAGAAAACAAAAAATGAACGCCCCCTCAGTCCACTTCCTGTATTTACGTTAGACTGGATAGAAATTATGACGCAATCTCCAGGTTCTACGGCGGCAACTTCAGCAACTGGTCGCATGGTCGCCGCAAATCCTTTTATTGCTATGCGCAATATCATATTTTTTGGTTCAATTTTTGTACTAGTGATTATAATATATTGTTGGCGTGCATTTTCAAAGAATAAGGGATGGTATTTTTTAATTATAATAGCATCGACAGTTTTTATGGCCGTATTTATTGATAATTATTTAGTATATTTGAAAACCCACGCTATGGTTGGGATTCAACCCAGATATCTTTTAGGGGTATTGCCAATTGTCATAGTTATGGCTGTTGTCTCTGTTGGATTTCTATTTAAAAAAAGTAGGTATTTGAAAGTGGTTACATTATTGATAATGCTGCTTATTTTTACTCAAGGTGGTGGCCTTATCACACACATAGTTCGAAGTAACTGTAATTGGTATTGGGATAAAGCAATTGTGTGTGAAGCCAATAACAGAGCAAGAGACTTATTAACACCTTTAATAAAATAGTATTAGTATGAGGTACAATTATGTGTGCGGTAAAATTGTTAAAAGATAAGGCAATAACATAAAAATCTTTGGCATAAAAGAGCAGCGTATGACACCCAGAAAACTATCTGTTTGCTTGGTAACGTGTTATAGGGATCCAAATTACGTTAGGGTAAAATCGCTGGAGGCTGGTCTAATTTCTAATGGAGTCAATCTATCGATTGTCAGGAATAGAAATCGAGGCATTATCCGTTATGCTGAAGTAATTTTTAAACTCATTAGAACAAGATTTACTATAAACCCTGATATATATTTTGTGACCTTTAGGGGATATGAAATTCTTCCATTTGTCTTATTTATTGGAATAGGCAAGAAGGTTATATTTGATGAGTTTATTAATCTTATTGAATGGGTTGCGTATGAGCATAAAAAAATACAGCCAAATAACATTGTTAGTAAAATTCTTTTTGCTGTGTATAGATTCTTGCTTAAAAAGACTAGTAAAATTATTACCGATACAAACTCGCACGCTTTATATTCGGCTAGTTTAATGAGATTGCCGATAGAAAAATACAAGGCAATACCTGTTGGCACTGATGAAACAATTTTTAAGCACTTAAAACCAACAAAAAGAGACTTGGATAAGTTTACAGTTTTGTATTATGGCAGTATGTTGCCTCTGCACGGCGTAGAGCATGTTATAAAAGCTGCAGTTGACATAGATAACATAAATATAGAATTCTTAATAATAGGCGGTAATGACAAGGTGAGGACGGACATAGAGGAAGCTGTTTCTAGGGGTGCAAATATAAAGTATAAGAAATGGGTGCCATATATCGAATTGCCACGAGTGATAGCTGATTCTGATGTTTGTTTAGGTGGACCGTTTGGTGGAACAGTCCAGTCCCAATTTGTAATCACAGGAAAGACGACTCAATTTTTACGAATGGGCATGCCGGTTATTATTGGTGAGAATAAAGAATCGCATATATTTAATAGTAAAAATGCAATCATTGTGAAGCAGGCAAGCAGTAAAGAGTTAGTAAAAGCTATTGAATGGGCCTATGAAAATCGATCTAAACTAACAGACATTGGAAAATCAGGGCACCAATTATATCAAAAAAGGCTGTCTAATAAAGTATTGAGTGATCAGATTAAAGAACTGCTTGGCTGATCTTGTCGTTGTTACAATAAAATCATTGTTTTAAGGGATAATAACTTTTTGATCAGTCGGTGCACTTTTTTTTGAGCCTAATCTTTGTTTTATGTGAAGCCCGCTAGACAATAAGAACAAAACAATTAAAAACAAAAAGTATACAGATCTATCTAGGATGTTAGCGGCAATTATTTGACTATTCGATATGCCATGTAGGGATTGAGATAATACTAAGAATGCTTCTCTAATTCCTATAGCGCCTGGTGTTATTCCAACGATTATCGACAAATTAGCTGCACCAGTGTAGCTTATTGATGATTCTAAACTAGGGTGAGCTCCTATAAAGTATAGTTCAGAGAAGAAAAGTATTACGCCTAGAAATAGTTGGACAATTGCCAGTAAGGAAATCTTAGATACGATTCCTATATTGAAACCTAGGAACATACCTTTTTTATATAAAATAACTCCTATAATAATCGCACAAAGTAGTAATGGAAAAATATATACAGTCCCAATAAATAGCATTAATACGCTGAACGCCATAAAAAACATATAATATAGAAGTGTAATTTTTGCATATTGAGCTATTTTTATGCCATGTTTTGATTTAAAATATATTGCTCTATAGCCCGGGCCACTTTGGAGTGGCCCAAAAAAGTTCACCAGTGTTGAGTATATAGTGACTAAAAAGAGCTCGGTATTGTCAGGGTTTTTAATAAAAGGTAGAGTACTGACTTTAATGAGTAAAAAATTAGCAAAAAGGAATATCGAGTAAATAATAAATATCGCAAAGATACTAAATAACGAAGCCATTTTAATTGATTCGATAATTGATGGGTTATTTATAATGTATACAATAAATAACGTTGACACTAACAACAGTACGGCTATGCTAATCTCTTTTTTGAATCTGTTAATTAGTGGTATGTTCTTCATTGTATAGGATTAATTATTTTTTGCAGTGAGCAAAAATGTCTAGACTATCAGAGCTATCGCTTTTTTTCAATTTGTAACTCTCAGCAGTGTATTTCTGAAGATATGAATCATCACTTTTTGCATTTTTTCTATCATAAGATACGATTCTTGCTAGTTTTGCGGCTTTTAATTTCATTGATTCTGGTAGCATATTCCTTATACCAATTGGATCTAGAGAAATAATTCTTCGAACTTTTTTTATTCTGTTTACTTCTATATCTTGAACTTCATCAACGCCAAAAATACCCCAGATTTTTACGCCTTTAAATTTTTTAGACAACAATTCGGATAGACTCTCTGGTGAGTATTCTTTCAGATGAAATCTATTCCACGGCTTTTGATTTGGTTTAAGTCTATGGTTTCTATTTGGAGTTGATACAATAAAATCGCCATTAGTTTTTAGGACACGATAAATTTCTTTAAGATATTTTTCATCGTCAACCACGTGTTCGATTACTTGGAAGGAAATAACTTTATCAAATTTATTGTCAGGGAATGGTAATTTATCACCAGAGTAATGAATGAACTCGCATTTTTTAGATTTATATTTATTTTTTGCATGTTTAATTGCTTCTGGATCTACATCAAGACCAATTATTGATTTAGCTTTTGTGGACAATATGTTTGTACCATACCCCTCGCCGCTACCAACTTCAAGCACTAGATCATTTTTTGATATTTGATTTATTGCATAGTTATAGGCAAATATGTGACGAAGATACATTAGATATTCTTCTTTTGAACTATATTTATCAGGTATTAGTCTTTCGCCAGTTTTATCCATTGCCTCTGTCATTGGTTGCTCCTTTTTGCTGCTAGCTGTTTTACGCATAATACTAAATATCCCTCTCCAAGATTGGTTTTATTAAAAAGAGTGCTCAACAAATAGAAGGGGATAATTGCTTTTTCGATATCAATCCCTGTTAAGGCTTTTGGCAGTTTTATGGGGTTAATACCACTATCTTTTGAACGATTATTCATAGATTCGTTCTGGTTTTTTCGTAGTCGTCTGTCGAAGACGGCCTTTCTGCCTACGCGCACGATATCAGTAAAGGGATATCCATAGTTTACAAACTTAACAATATCTAAACCGGCATCGTTCAGTGTCTTAATTAGGTCTGGCTTTTCATAACGACGAAAATGACCTACAGATTCATCGGATGAATCAAAAAGTCTTTGTTTGGCTGGCACCGAGATAAGTATGTATTTTTTACTGTATTCAACCAATTCTTTCAGAAATTTTTTGTCATTCTTTATATGTTCAAGCACTTCCAGACAAGAAACAACATCATATTTTTTACCAGATACATTTTCAAGTCCACCTAACTTGAACTGCAGATTTGCCTCATTGATGCCTCGGCTATCACGCATGTTGCTTGCAACTTCAATGGCGTCCACTGAAAAATCGACAGCAATACCCTTCATACCTTTTTCGGCTAGCGTACAAGCAAGCTCGCCAGCGCCGCAACCAACATCTAGAAATGATTTAATCTCTGGCTTATCTTTTAGCATTGATAAAATGTTGTGTTTGCGAAATAGATACCGAGGAGCTTTATAAAAAGGAGTTATTTTTGACATCTTTTAGATTCCTATACCTTTATAAATAATAGAGTTATTAATAAATTCTTCTTTTTGGCTACGTAGTATGTTTCGTCCATCAATTATAGCTACGGTGTTATTCTTCTTTATATCTTTGAAATTTAAAGTTTTAAATTCATTGTGACCGGTTGCTATAACTATTGCGGTGGCGCCGTCCAGAGCCTCGTCTAGGGAGTCAACAGTTGAATCGGACTTTGTGTACGGGTCATAGATGGTTAGGTTAGCCTCTGCTTCGACAAGCAGGTCGCGGATAACGTGGGCTGGACTTTCGCGTCCATCGCCAACGTTTGCTTTGTATGACATGCCCAATAGTGTTACTTTTGTTCCTTTTAATGGTAGCCCAATTTCATTAAGGGCTTCGATTAGCAAATCAACAGTGAATCGTGGCATTGATTCATTTATATTACTGGCTAGACGTAGAAATTCGTGTTCAAATCCATGATCATGGGCATATTCAATTAGATAATATGGATCAACTGGGATACAATGACCGCCAACTCCACAACCAGGGTGGTGAGGCATAAATGCGAATGGTTTAGTGGCTGCACCGTCAATAACGTTTTCAAGGTTAATACCAAGTTTATGGAATGACATAGCCAGTTCATTCACAAATGCGATATTAATATTGCGGAATGAATTTTCGACAATCTTGACGGCTTCGGCTTCTTTGATAGTGCCCATTGGCTTGATTTCGGCGTCAATTAATTTTTTGTATAATTCAACGGCCATATCAAGTTCTGGTTTGCTGTTGGCGCCAACGACACGGTTTATGTTGCTGACATTCCATTTTGGGTCGCCAGGGTTTATCCGTTCAGGGCAGTGTGCCAAGTAGATATCTTGGCCAACCTTCTTGCCAGATATCTTTTCAAGTAATGGGGCAACTATTTCGTCGCAAACACCTGGGTTTATAGTTGATTCAACGACAACTAACGTTCCTTTTTTGATATGGGGTGCAATTGCGGAAACTGCGCCACGTACGGGCCCAAGATCAGGCATTTTTTCAGCACT
>Ga0334722_10002283_pt1 | contig 21923 bp, 20 predicted proteins | sample C3_bottom_MG_FD_207210 | JGI IMG/M metagenome (GOLD analysis project Ga0334722, IMG submission 207210) | Sediment microbial communities from Yellowstone Lake, YNP, Wyoming, USA - C3_bottom | ecosystem: Environmental > Aquatic > Freshwater > Lake > Sediment | place: USA: Wyoming | collected... | reverse complement strand
AAGTGGGTTTTTAAAGACACGCGACCTCCACCAGACCCTTGGGGTGGAAATGTATTAAAAAGCACTCACTATATTGAGGTTATCCCCAAAAGAGATCCTAGTGATAGAAAAAAAATAACTGATGCCAGTGATGCCATCCACTATCATAATGGCTCTCTCGAACCATGGGAACTCTCCAATGTCCCATTTTTTACAGGCGGTGTGAAAATTAATATAAAGGGTGCGCCCCCAAATGTTGTACCAGATCCAACAAGCACCGATCCTTGTAACAGCACCGTTGGTGCTCTTTCTGATCCCGTCAAATGCGCCATAAAAAAAGTTGCAGGTCTTATTTTAGAAACGTTTGGTTTTATTACAGATTGGGGTAAGGGGATCTTAAAAGAACTTTTAACATTAAAAGAAAGTGTTTTGGCTAACGGTGACACAACAACAAATCAAATAAAGGCAACATGGGCTTATTTGGTGGGTATTTCAAACATTATTTTTATTGTGGGTTTTGTAATAATAGCTTTTGCCAATGTACTTAGAATTTCACTTGATTACTACCACATAAAAACACTTTTGCCGCATATTCTAACATCTATTGTATTAGTAAACTTCAGCTATTTAATTGCTTTTGAAATAATTAAATTCAGCAATGCTCTGGTGGGTACTTTTGATTTTAGCGCCTCTTCTACCTCTATATATGATGGTTTAAAAAATGCAATTACAATTACAATTACAGGAACAGACCTTCAGGTTCCTTTGTTAATATTTGCGGTAATAATTTATGGACTAGCCGCCTTAGCGGTGCTTTACTTAACGCTCCTTGTTGTGTTCAGAATTGTAGTTGTGTGGTTGTTGATAATACTTTCACCAGTTGCTTTTTTGTTTTCTGTTCTGCCATTTACAAGGAGTTTGTCTAGCCAATGGTGGAGCGAATTTTCCAAATGGGTTTTTATGGGGCCTGCTATTGCATTAATTTTAATGGTGGGTAAAATATTTGTGGATACGGCACAAAGTGAGCAAGTTTTAACAAATGAGCCGCCGGGATTTCTAACAGATATAAACGCCTTTCTTAAATTTATTTTTGGTGCTCTAACCATTTTTGCCGCGGCGGCCATACCTTCCATGTTGGGGGGAGCGGCAATGGGGGCGTTTAAGGGGGCTTTAGGTAAAGTTGGAGGATATATGGGTAAAGTTGCGGCCAATTCGCGTTTTGGCCAGGGTTACCAGGCATGGCGAGGTAATGTTATGGAAAGAAGGCAAATGAAGGGGATGAAGCTTGCAAGCAGTATTCCGCGCTTTACAAAAGAAGGTAAGTTCTTAAAAACGTTAACAACAGCGCAGGCAGCAGAAATGGGTATGAAACAACATCAAATGGCTGGTACTAGTGTTGATGACCTTAAAAAACTGGCGAATGGCAGGGGCATTGAAGCTATGGCCGCTAGAGCCGCACTTTCTTCTAGAGCCATAGATTGGCGAGATGGTGATATGGAACATGCTAACTTGTCAATGGCTGAGCGCGAAAGATTTTTAGCTGGCGGAAATGTTAAAACCGCAATTGCCGGCCTTGATAGCCGTCAGATTGAAAGTTTCTTGCAACAACGCCCCTTAGATCATGCCAATATGCGGGCAGATTCTTTAAGCGACCACCACACTATGAGCGCGCTAAGGGCCGCGCGGGGAAATACCCAGTTTAATCGGGACGTACAAGCAATTGCGGCGGTTAACCATAATGCTTCAGCCCTTTTGGGAAACTCCTTTTTCCACAGAGAATTTGGAAGTTTGGATAACACCGCTAGAAATTCACTTTTAAATACCGCCCTAACTAACGCAAGCAGAACTCAAGCGGGTGGCTTTATTCATGAGGTTAGCCAACAAAGAGGTGGAATAGAATATCTTAGAGACGCCGCATCTAGTATTCCAACACAATCTGCTCGGTATTGGCAAGCTGGAAATATTAATGCAGATGCAGCAGGAGAAAATATAATTGAAGATGAAATCTTGCGCAACACTCTCCAAAATCGCTTGAACCAAGGCCACGGCGCCGGAACGCCATAATAATTTGAGAAAACTATGGACAATTTTTTTACTTCACCCGAAGGTAATTTAAAAAGCAAGGATGAAATGGTTGCAGAATTGCAGGCAGAATATTTTAGGGACCCTAAAAAATTAGAAGAGCTTAAAAAAACGGCCCGGCAAAAAACCGGCAATATTAGAGCCATTGAGGATGCACGGTTTAAACTTGCTTTACTTGGAGAAAGTTGGTATTCCCCAGAAGACAAAGACATTAGAGAAACTGAAATTTTTGAGCTGCAGCACAGACGAGATGCGTTAACCAGCCGCGATCATTGGCGCATTGATTCTGAAACAGGGGAAGAGCTTTCCTTTGAACAAATGGTGGAAAAATATGAAGTTGCCGAAATGGCCCAAAAATGGGGCTTGGTAATTTTGGAAAAGGTAATGGCTGAAACCAGGCAACAAATTCTTGACATCCAGCATGACTTAGCATTAACAGAGGATAATGAGGGGAGACAACGCATAAAAAACCACCTAACCCGACTCCAAAACAAGCTTGATCAATTTAAAAGAATGTATGATTACATGTTAGTTTTAAAAATTGACAAAGAAATCCAAGCGCGCGGCGGAGAAATTAAAGGTACCAAACTTGAGCGCCAGATGCTTTTTGAACAAAAAGAAGACCTTATAAGCGAGCTTGAGGGGATGTTTGCTGAAAAATATGGGGCAACCTTAAGTGATTTTTTAAATCTAACCTCAAAGGACGGCGCGGAAAAGTTTGAAGAAAAACTTAAGAAAAAACAACTTGAAACACCAGAAGAAATTGCAGCGGAGCTTGAAAAAAGCACCACTGCTCTTGAAAGTAAACAAGATGAAGTTTCCCAGGGACAAGAGACAATTGAGGACTGGGAAGAGCGTCTTAAAACAGCACAAAGCACCGAGGAAAAGCAAGGTATTGAAAATACTATTAAAGCTCTTAAAAAAGAATTAGACAAGCTTACTAAAGAAATAATTATGCTTGAGCGTTGGGTTAGAAATCTTTCTCTCTGGCTGGCGCGTGCAGAAATTAAAGAACGGTTTGAAAAAATAAAGAACCTGGAAGGTAAAATTAGTAAAGTTGATGATGTAATGGACAAAAAAGAGCAACAAAGTTTGGCTGGATTAAAACTTACAGAAAAAGAAAAACGCTTGTTTGAAGAAGCGGGTAGATACGACATTGCCGCCGAAGGTGACCCAAAGAAAATAATTGAGAGTGTGCGGCTTTTACACCAAATTGGTTTTGATGTAACAAAACTTAATTCCCAAATGTGGCTTAACAAATATGCTATTATGGGCCTCTCTCATCCCCAATTTCTCTTGCTTTTTGGCAAAGGATCTATGGATGCAACCTTTAACTTAAACTACACACTTTCTAAAAATTCCGAGCTGTATTTGGGAATAGGAAAAGAAAAATGGCTTGCATTGGGCTTGCCGGAATATAAAGAGAAGTTTGAAGAACCCGAAAAATGGCCCTCATGGAGCGGCATTCCTGGCTTAACGGCTAAATCATACCAATCAATGCTTTCAGTTGACCCTGGCCTCTTAACAAAGGGCTTCCAAAACATGCCATTAGAGCGCAGGGCAGAGTTTGAGCGTCACTATAAAGCGGCCTTAACAAGCTTAAAGTCCCGCGATATTGGCGATTGGGACACTGGCGCGCTAAAGTTTGATGCTAGAAAAAACGAGTGGATAGTTAAGCCAGAAAAAGGAACAAAAGGCATTCCCCGCTCAGACGCGGCTTTTATGCTTTTTGCTAGGTGGTTAAGGCCAACCGAAATTGGCGATATCCATGATCCAGAATCCCTTTATAACTCGGCTAAGCCAAAGCTTCAAGAAGCTCTAATTAGACATTGGACCTATGTTGAAAGTCCTGAATCGCGCATGAAAATTATTAAACTTGCAAAACACATTAGCAGGATTGAAATACTTGCAAAAGCTATTCCAAAAGAACCACCTTTCTTGAAATACCGCTATACGCGCGAGGTTGAGCGCGCTTTAGGTATGAGTTTACAAGAGGCGCTTGGTCAAAGTGGCGAAGACATTCCGCATGAAACAGAGGTTCAAGATGCAGCTTAAAATAGATAGAGCATTAAAGGCCAACTTATGGTAGCACAATAGAAGCGGAGCTTGATTCACTTCGTTCGAATTAAGAACCTCGGCTTCAGCTCAAGAACCTTGAATTGCTTGGCACAATTGTAAGTAAATTAATGTATGTCACCACAATATAAGCATAGCTTGATTTCGTTTCACTCAATTAAGAACATTGCCTCTGGCAATAACCTTGAATTGAAATATGACTCCTCAATATAAACAAGTTTGAATTATGCCACCACAATATAAAGTTCCGCAAAACGTAGATGTAGAAGATAAATTGCTTGGCCCTTTTACTTTTAAGCAGTTTATCTATCTTTTAATTGGCGGGGTAACAAGCTACCTCTTGTTTTTAATGCTGGGCGAGGTAGGACTTCCCTTTGTGCTTGTTTTGTTTGTTGCCGCTTTGCCTTTTTTAGTGGCTTTGGCTTTTGCTGTTTTAAAAATTGATGATCAGCCCTTAGAAAAAGTGCTAAAAAGCACCTTTTGGTTTCTTTCCCGCCCCTCAAAGCGCGTTTTCCGCCGCCAGCCAAATTTGCAGGACATTGAAGTAAAAGAAGGGCCAAAAGACGCCGAGAAAAAAGTTGTAAAAAAACACGTAACCGGAGAAAAAATTGGGGCCTTAGCCGATGTTTTAGACACCCAAGGGTGGGCGGGATCAGCCCCTCAGAAGGCAGTAGGGGGCGAGCTTTTTAAAGCTCCTCAATCCTTTCGGTCGGGTGCCTCTTCCGCGCTGCCTCCCCGGGAGCGAAATCCTTCCGAAGCTCCGATGTTCTCCGGAGCGAAGGGGGATAAACCCACCCAAGCGAACAAAAAAAGTGATCAAACAAACACAAATGTTAATGAAAACACCGCCCAAAAAAATACCATAAAAACCGTGGAAATTGGCAGCACGCCCCCTCCCCCTCCAGAACCTACCCCGCCGCCGGTTTCCCAGACCATCCAGACCCTAGAATCAAAAATCGCGGTTCAAGAAGAGCTCCAAAAACCACAAGAACCAGCAATCAGCGTGGGGGAAGCCAAGAAAATTATTGCAAAGCACGCCCAGTCCCAAGCACCTAAAAAAGAACCGCCGGAAACAACGACCGCTCCAGAATCTCCCCAAAAGGCACCAGAAATTATTACCTTAGAGGGGCACATTGAAGATATTGGCCGGGAAGGGCCAGATAAAAATCAAAACAATAACCGCAATGACTTAAACCTTCTGCCAAAGAAGCAATAATATTATTAATGTCAAATTAAAAAATCTAAATGACAAATGAAACCCAAAATCGCAATGTCAAATATGATTTGGAAGAACGAACAGCAAAATTCGGTGAGGATGTTATTGAGTTTGCTAAATTATTAGAAAAAAGCATCGTTAATAATGTTTTAATTGGACAACTTGTAAGGGCGGCAACAAGCATTGGCGCAAATTATGCTGAGGCTGATGGAGCAGTGTCAAAGAAGGATTTTAGACATAAAATCTCCCTTTGTAAAAAGGAAGCTAAGGAAACAAAACATTGGTTTAGAATGATTGCTAAGGCATACCCTGATAAAAAAGATGTAATAAGAAAACTTTGGCAGGAAGCCCATGAATTGGCATTGATTTTCTCTGCCATTGCCAAAGTAAAATGATTTGAAATTTGGATTTTTGAATTGAATTGACCTTTGGGCTTTATCATTTGACATTATATTAGTACAATAACCACATGGCACTAGCATTACCATTAAAATCAAAAGCAAAAGACAAGGCCTCCACCCAAAGCTATCTTCCTGTTGAAGAGGTGCGGGAAGGCGCTGTTGTGGTAAAAGGCGGCGGCCTGCGCGCGGTGCTTCGGGTTCAGGGCGTTAATTTTGATTTAAAATCAGAAGCAGAACAAAACGCCATTATTGCTTCTTTTCAGGGCTTCCTAAACTCCCTTTCTTTTCCCATTCAAATGTTAATTCGTTCTCGCAAGCTTGATTTGGATAATTATTTGGATCAACTAAATAAAGCCCAAGAATCCCAGCAAAACGAGCTTTTGCGCATGCAAACTTTAGAATATATTGATTTTATAAAGCGCTTGTTAGAAGTGGCAAACATTATGTCAAAAGAGTTTTATGTGGTGGTGCCCTATTCTCCAAGCGTTACCCAAAAAGGGGGGATTTTTACCTTGTTTTCAAAAAAAGCGGCCCAGCGCGGCAAGGAAAAAGCCTTTAGTCAAAACAAAACCGCCTTAGAAGACAGGGTAGAATCTGTAATTACGGCTTTGGAGGAAATGGGCCTTAGAGCCCAAGAGCTTTCTACCCAAGAATTAGTAGAAATGTTTTACAATATTTACAACCCTGCTGTTTCAACGCGGGAAAAGTTAGTTGAGGTTTCAAAACTAACAACGCCGGTGGTTTCAGTTGACACGGAGGTTGCTCCAGCGAAGCAAGAAAACAGCAACCAACAGCTAACAGCTGACAAGTGACAATTGACTTTTTGGAGGGAAAATGGCATTTAGATTTTTGAATTTTCCAGTATATAAAGATGCAAAGCGGTTTAGGAAAGAAGTAAAACAAATAACCAAAAAGTTCCCGCCAGAAGAAAGATATGTATTAACAGACCAAATATTGAGAGCAGCAACTTCAATTGTTTTAAACATAGCTGAAGGCACAGATAGAGGAACTGATATTGATTTTGCCAGATATTTAAATAATTCCCTAACCTCTCTTAATGAAGTGGTTAGTTGCTTGGATGTTGCCGTTGATGAAAAATATCTTTCTGATGAAGAATATAAAAATTACCTTGAAATTGCGGAAAAATTAGCAAATCAGTTAACTGCTTTTAGAAAAAGTTTATTAGACAACCCAACAAAATAAGCGGTCAGTTGTTAACTGTCAATTGTCAATTGTAACCAAGGAGGGATATGTTCGGCCGATTTACAAACGTTTTAATGGGCGCAAAAGCGCGCCAAGAACAAAAACAACAGCACACAGCAACAACCTCAGAACAAAAGCAAGCCTTAGAGGCGCGCAAAGTTTTTGAAGAAGGTGTAGCTTCTGTTAGGGACTTAATTGCGCCTTCGGCCTTAGAAATTGACTTTGATTACATGCGGCTTTCAGAAAAGTATGTGCGCACCTTTTTTGTCTATGCTTACCCGCGCTTCATTTTTACTAACTGGCTCTCCCCAATTGTAAACATGGATGCCGCCATTGATATTTCCATGTTTGTTTATCCGGTTGAGTCCCGGGCGGTTTTAGAAAACTTACGCAAGCGCGTGGCTCAAATGGATTCCACCATGTCAATTGAGGCAGAAAAAGGCAAAGTGCGCGATCCGGCCTTGCAAGCCGCCGTAGGAGACGCGGAAGAATTAAGGGATAAATTGCAAATGGGAGAGTTAAGATTTTTCCAGTTTGCCTTGTATTTTACCATTTTTGCAGATTCTAAAGAAGAACTTGAAACTGTTACCAAAAGGTTAGAAACCATTTTAGGCTCAACCCTAATTTACACTAAGCCCGCCCATTTACAGCAAGAGCAGGGCTTTAACTCCACGCTTCCTATTTCCAAAGACGAGCTTTACATTACAAGAAACATGGACACGGGCTCGCTTTCAACCGCTTTTCCTTTCACTTCAACCGAGCTTTCAAGCAACACCGGCATTTTATACGGCATGAACCGGCACAATAACACGCTGATAATTTTTGACAGGTTTAGTTTAGAAAACGCTAATTCTGTAATTTTTGCCAAATCCGGCGCTGGAAAATCATATGCTGTAAAGCTTGAGGCCTTACGCTATTTAATGCTGGGCACTGATATTATTATTATTGATCCGGAAAAAGAATATGAAAATTTAGCTCGTGCTGTTGATGGCGCTTACTTGAATCTATCGCTAAATTCGGATTACCGCATTAACCCTTTTGATTTACCCGTAACAACGGAGGCAGAGGAAGGAGAAGATGTTTTAAGAAGCAATGTTGTGGCCTTAGAGGGGCTAATTAAGTTAATGCTTGGCGGGCTTTCGCCAGAGGAAGAAGCCATTTTGGAAAAATCTATTTATGAAACCTACGCCGCCCACGACATTACCGCTGACCCGCAAACGCATGCCAGCCCCGCTCCAACCATGACGGACTTGGCCCAAATTTTGGGTGATATGGGCGGCGCGGACCGCATTTTAACCAAACTTAAAAAGTTTACAGAAGGTACTTTTGCGGGCTTGTTTAACCGCCCAACTAATATTGATCTTAATAACAAGTTTGTGGTTTTTTCCATTCGCGATCTTGAAGATCAGTTGCGCCCCATTGCCATGCATATGGTTATAAATTATGTCTGGAACATGGTGCGGGCAAATATGAAAAAACGGCTTTTAATTGTGGATGAGGCGTGGAACCTAATGCAGCACGAGGATTCTGCTAAGTTTATCTATTCCATTGCCAAGCGGGCCAGAAAGTATTATTTGGGCCTAACTACGGTTTCCCAAGATGTGGAAGACATGCTTGGCTCAAAATGGGGCAATGCCATTGTAAACAACTCTTCCCTGCAGCTTTTGTTAAAGCAGTCGCCAGCGGCGGTTGATAAAATTGCGGCCGTTTTTAAGCTTACAGAGGGGGAGCAAATGCAGCTCCTAAACGCCAATGTTGGAGATGGCCTTTTCTTTGCCGGCCCAGATCATGTGGCCATTCACATTTACGCTTCATATACTGAAGACCAATTAATTACCACCAACCCCAAAGAGCTTTTAGAAATTGCCCAGGCAGAAGATGCTTTAGGAAACGCCACCACGCCGCAGGAGGCAAAAAAAGCGGCTAAAAAACTGGTTTCTAACATGCCGCCTTCTCCAGAAGTCACAGAATCCGGCCAGCAAATTTCGCCTGCGTATGAGGAAGCTAACGTGGCGCCCGCGAATGTGGCTGATGACCAAGTAATGGTGCCTGTTAAAAAAACTACCGAAAATTTGGGTCTTCACCCTTTGGTGGCGGATGAAAAAGAAATCACTGATCACCCTGATTTTAGAAATACTGATACCACTGATTTAAACGTCCCCGATGAAAAACAATCAGTGCAATCAGATGATAAATCTGTGGGATCTGCGGTTGATGAATCGGTATTAAAAGAAGGCCAATCGGTTGAAATTATTGAGGATAACAACCCGCAAAACAAAGAATAAAAGCAGGTAACTATGGGAAAGTTAAAAAAGCTTTGGCCGCTTGGCTGTTTGTTTGGGCCTATTATTTTAGGGGTTGGGTTCGGCGCCTTGCTTTTCGCCGGTTTTGTGGGAATGGGTAAGGGCGGCGAAAATAGCTTTACCGGTTCAACAGAAACAACTGATTCTTTGGATGGTTTAACTCTACCCGCTACAAGCGGTAAACTTGGCCACGAAGAGCATTTATCTTTAGGTGTTGTGCTTTCTTATCCACAGCCAAATGCTTGCATTGTGGCAGGACAGCTGCATTATGTAGGCACTGATTCTTATCCTTTGGGTTCTGCGGACGGATGTGGTGCTTTTGGTGGCGGGATGACAAGTGATCAGGAGCGCTGGTATTTCAATATGAGGTGGGATTATGGTGACAGGAAGGATGATTTTAGGCATAAAAAAATCATTCTTGCAAACCCTGAAAAAAACAAAAAAATTGTTGTTAGTATAGAAGATTACGGCCCTGGACTTGGAGTTATAGAACGTGACGGGATAAATTGCGGCGCACCGCCGGAAGTTTATAACTATTTAGGAACAGAAAATCCTTATACAGGAGACCCTAGCGACAAGCAAGGTTTGGTTTTAATTGGTTTTGCCAAAGATCAAAGCATTCCACTTGGCCCTCTTAAATAATAAAGGAGTCCTATGCGCCTAATAAAAATTTCAATATTGGTTTTGCTTACTCTTGGCGTTGGCTACTTAATAGCCTTGGCGTTTTTCCTTAAGGGCACGCTTGTTGTTAAGCCATCTGTCAGTGGTGTAAATGTTTTAATTGATAAAAAAGAATATAAGGATATTGATTCCCTTGGAATAAAGGTTCGGGTGGGTTCTCATAAAGTAAAAGTTTCAAGGGATGGTTATGTTGATTTTGAAGAAACGGTTGGTGTTGGTATTGGAGAGGTGGTTGAGGTTAACGCAGCCCTTAATCTAAACCAGGAAAGCAAAGACAAACAAGTAATAGAAAAGTTAGGGAAGGATTTTGTGGAGGCCTGGTACAACTATGCAACCCAAACAGATCCCTCATATTTAGCAAAAATAAAACCATTCATGATTGATAGTTTTTATGAACCCACAGAATATGTTGCCAAACACCGACCCCAGGATTTTAAAGACCAGCCAGCACTATCAACAAAAGTTTTGTCTGTTGAAATTACAAATTATAGCCAAAGTGAAGCAAGCGCTGTGGTTGAAAGAGAATCAACAGACGTGGGAACTGGCAAAAAAAAGGTGGGCAAAGTTAGGGTTAGTTTTTCCAAAGTCGGTAACAAATGGTTGGTTAGGTATTTAGATTTAATTTAATTAATTTATGGCGCAACAGGAATTAATTCCAGGCGGGCAGCCTCCCCCAGAGGAAGAAAAAAACAGCAAACTTGACACCGCGCGCAAGGCGGGCCAAGCCGCCAGAGCGGGAAAGGCAATGGGCAAAAAGGGAGCGGGCGCGGCTGGAAAAGGGGTTGCAAAAGGTGTTTTAAAAAAAGCTCTGCTTAATCCTTATGTACTTACCATTATTGGCATCGTAACCGCTGTTTTGATTATTTTTGCAGGAGCAACCATTGGAATTTCCATTGGGCTTGGGGGCGATGAGGCTGAAGGAACCCAACCGCCAGCCACCACTGGAAACATTGTAGAAATAGCAAAAACGCAACTTTTTAAACCCTATGTATTCGGCGCCCAACCAAGAGGCAATTGGGCTACTCATCCCGGTCCGCCAGAAGGTATTGCAACTTATGACTGTTCCAGTTTTACAAGCTGGGTGTGGTATTGGGCAAGCGGTGGAAAGTTAACCCTGCCTGCCCAAACAACTGCCTTGTATAATTGCGCTCAAAACGGCTCCTGCGGCACATTTGTGGACAGAAGCGAACTACAACCCGGTGATTTAATTTTATTTAGTAGTGGTGGTATTGGGGGTATTCATCATGTAGGGCTTTATATTGGCGCTGGTCCCGATCATCACGGAAACATGTTACAAGACGGCATGATCCAAGCCCCAACAGCGCATGGCTCAGAACCATATGTAAGAATTAATAGCATTAGCGCAAGAGATGACTATTTCCAAGCTTTTAGGCCAAAAGTGCCTTAAGGAGGTTGCTTTATGAAAAAAGTTTTAGCTTTAGTTTTGTTGGCGGTTGTGATAGCGTCTGGCATTGCCTTTATTTATATAAAAAATCAGCGCACCCACGATGCTGCGGCAGATTATGGAACTATTTTGGCTGTCTTAATTAATGATTCGCCTGGCTTACTGCAAGACCCCAAAAAAATTGAGGGGATAAAAACCCAAAAAGAAGAAACTGATAAGCTATTTGATGCTAAAAGTTACAAAAAGGCCAGCGATGGGTATAAAAAAGGCATTGAAAGTGTCCTTGGTTTTTTAGAAACTGATGCAAGCAGCTTTTTAGATGAACTTAATTCCTATGGCACCGATACAAAAAACCTTGGGCAGCTTGGAAAAGAGGCCAAACAGCTTTCCGATAAAAATGATTATTTGGGTTCATTTGAGAAATACAAAGAACTTGTATCTAATTATAAAAAAATTAAGGCTGAGCTTAACAAACAAGCACTCACAGCAAAACCTGCGCTTGAAAACCAGGTGGCAAGTGAAAAAACATTAATTCAATATAAACTAAATAAAGATTATAAGGTTAATGACATTTTGATTTTAGGTGACGGTAAGTGGGCAGTTGTGAAGGTTGTGCCCTTAACCATTGCCACAGATGAGGCGAAAGTGGCGCTAAAAAAAAGCGGCAGCGATTGGGTTTTACAAGCTGGGCCAGGAACATACTTTTTACAAGAAGACTTCCCTGAACTTCCATCATATGTTATTGAAAAATTAAACGCCTTTTGATTTAAAATTTAATTGCTTTTTGCCCAAAAAGTCGCTAAAATTAGAGCATGAAACTAATCATTGCTATTGTCCATAAAGACGACTCCCACGCTGTGGTGGATTCCTTAAAATCCGCCTCCTTTAAAGTAACCAAAATGGAAAGTGAGGGCGGGTTTTTATCGCAAAAAAACACCACCATTTTGGTGGGCACCGAAGAAAAGGGCTTAAAAAAAGCGCTTGGCCTTATTAAAGAAAACTCCAAGTCCCGCACAGAATACATTTCTGCAGCACCCCAGGCCGGAGAGCCGGGAGACCTTATCCCGCAGGATTCTGTTGAAATTAAAGTTGGCGGCGCCACGGTGTTTGTAATAGATGCTGATTTTAAGCAATTTTAATTGCTTCTTAACATTCCCTCTTCCTCAATTTCAGAACCACGTCTCCTTTTTTTATCGCGTTTTACCCATCCTACTTCTCCATACACATGGTCTATGTTATTATTTCGTGTCCGATCGGACGCGTTTTGATAACATTAAATCTTAATTTTTCAAAGCTAACTGTTATTTTTTCTTGTCCGATCGGTAACGCTTTGATTAGTTCTTTAGTTTATTGTGTTGCGTTTTTATCTAATATTATAGCTGTCTTGGTTATTTGTTAAAGGTTAACCATGAAGAAGAAATATGGCATTGCAGAGCTCATATTAGGAACTATTGCGGCTACCGGAGGCGGGATGGCCACTTTGGTTGAAATTTTCGCAGACCCTTATGGTTCTGTTAATAGGGTGTGGGGTGTTTCCTACAAAAGTAAAAAGTTTACCAAAAACAGCAAAGAGCCGTTAAACAAGCAGGTTGCCTATAACGCCGTCAGTCGCCTTAGGAAACAGGGCCTTTTGGAGAAAGTGGAGCGCAAAGGAAAAACTTATTATAAAATTACTGCTCTTGGTGAAAAAAGAATTAGGTTTTTTAACTTTAACTTTTCTGAAGAAAAATGGGATGGCCAGTGGTGGGTGGTAATTTTTGACATTCCAGAGGAAAAGCACAAATTAAGGCGCTATTTGCGGGAGGTCTTATGGCGAAACGGCTTTCGCCAGGTTCAAAAAAGCGTTTGGGCTTCTCCAGTTGAAAATTTTGATGAGGTTAACGAGTTTTTAGGTGAATTTAAATTATGGGAATATGTTTGGTGTTTTAGGGCGCGCGCCCTTCAAGACGATCAAACAATAATTAACCGTTTTTTGCGCGGCGGGTCTTAATTTAATTCTGGCTGTGAGTTCGTTTTTTCCTATCAGCTATGTTTTGTTTTTGTTAAAACCTCTTAGTATGTCTCCCGCCCAAAGCCAAACACTAACTATTTATTGTCCGATCGGCGCGTTTTTAGTTAGTTTTTATTACATACTTGCTTTTTGTGTTTATCTTTTCTGGTCCCAAATCCACGGGTTTTTAACCTGTGAGTGCCTGCCCGCCTTTGGAGGGGAGATGTTTCCTGGAACAAAGCGAAGGGACGAGAAGACTAAAAGCTTGTGATAGACAAGGACAAACTGCCACGGGCGCCTGCCTGTCGGTCATCGACTCCGAGGTCGCTCAGACTCGAGGAGCAGACAGGTAAGCCTGTGGAAGTTTATTTGCTTTTCTCAAACAATAATCGTTATCTAGAAAACCTAATTTTAAAAACCAACTTGGCGTTGGTTTTTTTGTTAACGCGCGCTATAAGCTGCCTTTGCCGCATTTGAATTTCTTGGGTTATAATTGCGTTTTTGGTTTGAATGTTTATGGTTTTATCCCGAAAAGAGGTGGCCTTAGCCCCCTTTGCCACACTTGCCCCTAAAACCTCCTCTAAAGCCTCCTGGGCCGCTTTTATAACAAAGGCGGCCTGAACCTCCTTTGCCGCTCCAAGCCGGTTTATGGCCGTTGGCAAGAGCATTTTTAGGGGGTTCCAGGGCATTATTCGCTCCTAATGGGCATAATAACATAAATATAGTCGCTAGATCCGTTTGGCCGTAATACCCCGGGGTTTAGTTTTCCAGAAAGCTCTAAGGAAATTTCTTGATCGCGAATTGCAGAAAGGGCGTCTGCTAAATATTTTACATTAAAAGAAATTTCTGTTTGCTTGCCCTCCACTTTGGCCGCTAAATTTGATGTTACTTCTCCTGCCTGAGCGCCAGAGGCCAAAATTTCTAATTCTTGGCCTTTTGCTTGGGGGTTAATGGAGATGCGTACCGCGTTTTGGCCCTCCCTAGCAAAAAGCCCCGCAGTTTTAACGGTGGATAAAAAATCAGCAGTATTAATCTTGGCTTTAACCTCGGTTTCCTCTGGAATGATTTGGGTGTATTGTGGAAAACTGCCTTCTATTAAGCGGGAAACAAGTTGGAACGCAGTCCCTTTAAATAAAATTTGATTTTCTTCCACCCTAATTTCTATTTCTTCTTGTTCTTCCTCTAAAATTCTCACCAGTTCCTGAATGCTTCTTTGAGGCACAATCACTGCCATTTCTCCGGATGCGGGTTTTCCTAGTTTAATTTTCTTTTCAGCCAAGCGGTAAGAATCGGTGGCCGCTAAAACAAGCTCTCCTTTTGTAATGTTGCAAAAAACGCCGCCCAAAACAGGGCGCACCTCGTCTTGGGCTGTTGCAAAAACCACTTGGCGCAAACCCTCTTTTAGGGTGGTTGTTGGAATGTTAACCCTAACCTTCCCTTTAACTTCGGGAATTAAGGGAAACTCCGATGATGGAATGCCTTTTAGGGACGCTTTAAAGTTTTGGTTTTTAAATTTTAGGGTGTCTCCCTCGGTTTCTAGGGTAATTTTTTCATCCGGTTTTAAGGAGTTTAGGTAATCTGTAAAAAGGCGGGCGGGAACTGTAATTTCACCCTCTTTTTCTACCTTGCCGCCAATCCAGCAGGAAATGCCAATTTCCAGGTTTGTTGAGGCTAGTTTTATTCTGCCTTTTTCCGTTTTAACTAAAACGTTTCCTAAAACAGGCAGGGTTTGTTTCCCGCCAGTTACTCTGCCGGCTAAATTAAGCCCTGTTGCTAAATTTTCTGCAATGCACTGAATTTTCATAAACTCCTTTATATTACTATTAATAATATCTAAGTTTTTATAATAATGGAAGTAGTAAAACCTGTGGAAAAGTGGATAATAAAGCTGTTTTGCTTTTGGTTATTTTGGGGATTTTTTGTGGGTTTTGGGTGAGTAAATTGTGGAGAAAACAACAACCCGTTAAATAAAAACCAAAAAGTAAATAATTTTTACAGACCTTATCCACAAAAAACAGCGAGTTTTTCCACAACTAATTGTATAGTTTTTCTTTAATTAATTCTATTTCCTGACGCAAAACCTCGTTTTTTTCCATATTTTGTTCTATTTTAGAACACGCATGCATTACTGTGGTGTGGTCTTTGCCGCCAAAAGAAGCAGCGATTTTTGGGTAGGAATGCCCGGCTTCTATCCGGAGCAAATACATAGAAACCTGCCTTGGGTGGACAATTTCTTTCCGCCTAGAGGTAGAAAATATTTCCTGGGGAGAAATATTATAAAAACCAGCAGCCGCCTTTACAACATCATCTGTAGAAAGGGCTCTTTTTTTTGGGCTCCCAAGCAAAGGACCTAAAATACCCTTAGCGTCTTCCTCTGTTGGGGCAATGTTATTTAACTCGCAATATGCCACAATTCGAATTAAGGCCCCCTCTAACTCTCTAATATTTTCTTTAATATTAACCGCAATATAATCTAAAACACCATCACCAATGTTATAACCCTTTTGTTCGCACTTAAATTTTAAAATTGCCATTCTGGTTTCTAAGTCAGGCGGCTGGATGTCTGCAATCATGCCCATCTCAAACCGGGAGCGAAGCCGATCTTCTAGGGTTGGAATGGCCTTTGGGGGACGATCTGAAGACAGCACAATTTGGCGGCCCGCCTCATACAACTCATTAAAAGTGTGGAAAAACTCCTCTTGGGAGCCAACCTTGCCAGTTAAAAACTGGACATCATCAATTAACAGAATATCCGCTTTTCTGTAGCGAGACTTAAAGGTGTCGGTTTTTTTAGTGCGAATAGAGTCAATTAATTCATTAATAAATTTTTCACAGGGCGCATAAATTACCTTAAGCCCCGCATTGTTTTGCGCGGCCGCATTGCCAATGGCTTGTAATAGGTGGGTTTTGCCAAGGCCAGCCCGGCCGTAAATAAAAAGCGGGTTGTAGGCCTCGCCCGGATCCTTAGCCACCGCCTGGGCAGCGGCGTAGGCCAGTTTGTTGTTGTTAGTCACTAAGAAGTTTTCAAAAATATATTTAATATTTAAGGTGCCGGGTTTTAGTTTTTCTGCGGACTCTGGAGGTAAAATTGAAAGCGGCTTTTTTTCGTCTATTACAGCGCTTTTTACCACATAGCGTACTTCTTTGGCGCCAGGGGCAAGGTGGTTAAGCGCTTGCTTAATTGGCTCGGCGTATTTTGAAGAAAGCCACTCTTTTGAAAAACTATTTGGCGCTAAAACCACAAAAACACCATCCCCATCTTCTACTAAAGCGGTGTTTTGAAACCACGTATTAAAATTGGCACGGGAAAGGGAAACCTCAAGTTCGCCTAAAACCGCTTGCCAAAGCTCTTTTGTGTCCATAATCACCCCAAAAGCTAAAAGTAATTTAATTGTACAAGAAACTAGGGTTTTCCACAAGTATGTTTTAGGATATTTCCTTTTCCACACCCTGGGCCTGGGAGGCGGAATTGACCAGAAAACCATTTTAGAGTAAAATTAAAAGGTGAAGTTTAAAGTGTAAGAAAGGGCATAAAATGTCAGTAACATATCAGCCAAAAGTAAGAAAAAGAAAGCGAAAGCACGGCTTTATGGCCCGAATGAAAAGCTCAACCGGGCAGAGAGTGTTAGCTAGAAGAAGGCTTAAGGGACGCAAAAAGCTTTCAGTTTAGGGTAATTTACCTATGGCGCTACCACGAAACTTGAAAATTCCCACCAAGGACTTTAAAAAGCTAGCAAAAGGGGCTAAATATAGTTTTGGCTGGTTTGGCTTAAAAGTAATGGGAAACCGGGGCAACGGTCTTCGGTTTGCGGTGGTTGTGCCGGCAAGAGTGTTAAAAAAAGCAGTGGCAAGAAACAAAATTAGGCGCCAAATTCAGGCAGTTTTAGCCCAAGCCGCAAGCAAAAGCCAGCGGAACCTTGATGTTGCAATTACCATAAGACAGGCGCCGCCCGCAGAGTTTAAGAACATTAAAAACGCTGTTAGAAGTGCTCTTTTGAAGACAGGGGCAACGTGAAAAAAATTGTTTTAGCCGCAATACGGCTTTATCAAAAAACTTTTTCCCCAGACCACGGCATTACCGCAAAGCTGTTTGGGGAAGGATTTTGCCGGTATAAGCCCACCTGCTCCCAATATACATATGAAGCAATTAATAGCCACGGCGTAATTTTAGGCAGCTTTGCGGGGCTTTGGCGAGTCCTAAGGTGTAATCCCTGGAGCAAAGGCGGCGTTGACGAGGTGGGGAGTAGAGCAGAAACCGTTAGAAAAGCCGCTATGGGAGCGGGGGGGTTAGTAATTATCATGGTAATATTGTTATTAGTAGCAAAAATTTTAAGCCAGCTATGAAGCTCCCTGACCTGACAGGCAGGGTATCTTCGTCCCCACGGCTTCGCCTGCCGGCAGGCCGGGAGTAAAATCCTTCCGAAGCTCCGAGGTCCTTCGGAGCGAAGGGGGATAAAAAAGGAGAAAAATGATTAGTTCAATTTGGACAGAAGTTTTCATCAAACCAATATTTAATGCCCTAATTGGTCTTTACAACATTATTCCCGGCGCGGATTTGGGCGTTGCCATTATTTTGCTAACTATTTTAATTAGAATTATTGTGCTAAAACCCTCACTTAAAGCAACCAGAGCCCAAAAAGCCCTTACTGCCCTTCAGCCGGAAATTCAAAAACTTCAGGCCAAATTCAAAAATAATAAACAGCAGTTAGCCAAGGCAACCATGGCGCTTTATAAAGAGAAAAAAGTTTCACCATTTTCTTCTTGTTTGCCCATTTTAATTCAAATGCCTTTTTTAATAGCGCTTTTCTGGGTTTTAGTTAGATATATGCCGGCCCAACGATTTGATTTGTTATATTCTTTTGTGGGTCACCCGGGTAGCTTTGACACAACACTTTTTGGCATGGTTAATTTAATTGCCTATCCTAAAATTACCTCCCTTGCGGCCCTTGGACTTTGGAAATGGAATGTAGTTTTGGCGCTTATTGCCGGGGCAGCCCAGTTTTACCAATCAAAAATGATGCTGCCAAAAACCCAACCAAAACCACCCAAAAATTCGGCAAACACGGACAAACAAGGCCAAATGGTTCAAAACATCTCAAAACAAATGACATATTTTATGACAGTATTCATTGTAGTAATTGCCCTAACATTGCCCGCGGGAATCTCACTTTCCTGGATTGCCACAACCTTGTTTGCCATTGGCACCCAGTGGTACGTGTTAGAGCGAAACGGAGCAAAAAGTGTTGCTAAATCTTAGGGAAGCAAAAAAAATAACCAAAGAAATCCTCTCACATTTAGGCGAGGATAATTTTGAAATAAGACAAGAAGACGGCATTTTCTTTATTGAGGTTTTTCCCAAAGAAAAAGCCGGGCTCCTAATAGGCAAAGAAGGCGAAACGCTCTACGCGCTTCAATACATTTTAGGACTTGTTTTGGGAAAGCGGGCGTCTAGTGGAAAAGAAGTAGCGTATCCCAAAATTGTGCTTGATATTGCCGGCTATAAAAAACAGCAGGAAGAACAACTTCAGGCCTTTGTGCAAAGCGCTTGCGGCCAGGTTCTAGAAACAGGGCTTCCCATGCGGCTTAGGCCCATGAACGCCAGAGAGCGCCGAATAGCCCACATGGTAGCAGCAGAAACTAAAGGAGTGGAAAGTGAAAGCGAAGGCGAAGGCCGCGAGCGCAGAGTGGTAATTAAGCCAGAATAGACAACAAGGAGTAAAAAATGAACATCTTGGTTACTGGCGGGGCTGGCTACATTGGGTCCCACACAGTAAAAGAACTCTTGTTAAAAGACCACAACATTGTGGTTTTTGATAATTTATCAAGCGGCCACCGGCAAGCTGTTTTGGCGTCAGCAAAGCTTGTAATAGGCGACATTTTAGACAAAAAAGCGCTAGATGAGATATTTAGTTCTAGAAAATTTGACGCTGTCATGCACTTTGCCGCTTCCATTGAAGCGGGTGAATCGGTTTTAGAGCCAGGCCGGTTTTTTTACAACAACGGGGCTGGATCGCTTAATCTCCTAGAGGCAATGAAAAAACACAATGTTAAAAACATTATTTTTTCATCATCTGCGGCGGTGTATGGTGAGCCAGAGCAAATGCCAATTACAGAGACCCACCCCAAAAATCCAACTAACACATACGGTCTAACCAAACTTCAAGTGGAGCAAATGCTGGAGCGTTATGATATTGCCTACGGCATAAAATCTGTTTCGCTTCGCTATTTTAACGCGGCCGGAGCGGACCCTGAAGGCCAGCTTGGCTGTGACCACAAACACAAAACTCACATTATAACCGTTGCCTTGCTTGCAGCGCTTGGGAAAATCCCCAAACTTGAAATTTACGGCACGGATTATGACACTAAAGACGGCACTTGTGTTAGAGACTTTATTCATGTGACCGATTTGGCCCGCGCCCATGTTTTGGCTTTAGAAAAATTATTAGGTGATAAAAAAAGTAATACCTATAATTTGGGTAATGAAAAGGGAAATTCAGTAAGAGAAGTAGTGGCGGCCGTAAAAGAAATTACAGGTAAAGATTTTCCCGTGGTTGAAGTGGGGCGGCGCGATGGGGATCCCCAAAAACTTATCGCGTCAAGCCAAAAGGCGAAAAAAGAACTTGGCTGGTCTCCAAAACACAGCACAATAGAGGAGATTGTTAAAACCGCTTGGCAATGGCAGCGCCAACACCCAGAAGGATACAATGGTTAACAACAAAAAACGTAAAAGCAAAAATGGGCTTTTGCCCATTTTTTAGTAAGAAACAATAGATAACCAAAGCAAAGAATACCGAACAATTGGGTAAAGACACTTGACTTTTCAAGTTTTTTGTGGTAGAATACCTTAATACGCTAGAAGTGGAGCTTAGGAATTAGAGGGCTTTGGTTATCCACAAGACAGAAACAAAAATATATGTTAAAATCAAAACAAGGTGAACAAATGGCTAACTTTAAGTGGGCCATTAAATTAACAGCAAAACTTGTGCTGCCAACCATTGTGGCGGCAGGAGCTTTGCTATTTTTTTCTCCAAAACCGGTAACCGAAAAGCCAGAAACCAAAGTGGAATCAATTTCTGTTGAGAACTTTTCGAATGGTAATAGTCAAAACATTACAGCTTTTGAAAACAAGGATCAAGAAAAGGCAATTCGGGTGGAAAATGGTAAATCTGAGGCAAATTACACATCACCAGAAACCCAAACCAAGTTTGCCTTTACTGGTATTTTGCCGGAATGGACGGAAAAAAATATTGGGGAAGAGCAATTATCCTTAAAAATAAGATTTTTAAACAAAAACGCCTGGACAGAGTGGTTCTCGCTGCGCGAGTGGGAAGCCGATGAGTCAAAAGATGGTAGTGATTTAACAAAGAACTATTCAGACCCTATCTTTTTAGCCAGCGCCACCGCTTTTCAGTATCAAGTTAACTTAAAAACCTTAGACCCCAACAAAACGCCTGAAATTTCCGGCTTGAAGTTTACATATATTAATACCTCAAAAGGGCCAAACCCCAATGCCGAGAAAGTGGGTAATGTTAAAAAGGCCAATGCGGCCGCCCCTTTTAGAATAATCTCCAGAGGAGAATGGGGCGCAGACCCAGCGCTAATGACTTGGGGCCCGGAATACAACCCTAATGTCAAAAAAGTCATTATCCATCATACTGCCGGCCCAGACGGCGGCGCAGATCCTGCCGCAACCGTAAGGGGTATTTATTATTTCCACTCTGTCTCCCGCGGCTGGGGCGATATTGGCTATAACTTTTTAATAGACCACTTTGGCAATATTTATGAAGGCCGCTTTGGAGGAGACGGTGTTATTGGCGGCCACGCCAGAGGCTATAATTCCGGTTCTGTGGGCATTTCCATGATTGGGACCTATTCTGACATTGATATTACCGGCGCGGCTCGTGAAGCACTAACTACCTTAGCCGCTTATAAAACCGCCCAATACAACATTGACCCAGCTGGTGCCAGCAATGTTTCTGGTTATAATCCTGATTCTGGCGCGCCCGAAACCCGTTTTACATATAACATTGCCGGCCACCGCGATTATGCCCAAACCGCCTGCCCCGGCGGCACGCTATATAGCACTTTTGCTACGGTTAGAAGCATAGCGGCCGCAAAGGCACCACAGTTTCTCAATTTTAATTTGGTTAAAACCGCAGACAACGCCACAGCATATCTAGTAGATTCCAACAAAAAGTATATTATTCCAAGTGAGGCGGCTTTTTACAGCTGGGGGTTTAAGTGGGGCCAAATTAAAATAGTTGACCAAACCACGCTGGATGGTTTTCAAGCAGCCGGATTATTGGGTAATCTTGCAAAAACTGCTGGTGATGCCACGGTCTACTTAATTGATTCCGGCAAAAAACTACCAATTACCGGCGAAGTGTTTAGCACTTATGGCTTTGGATTTCCTGACGTTTTGGTTTTATCCAATGAAGTTGTCGGAATAATCCCACAAGCTACGCTGTTAAATAAAGTCATCAAGTCTCCTTCAAACCCAACCACCTACTTTATTGAAGCCGGCAAAAAAAGGCCTATTCCAAACCCTGAAACCTTTTTCAACTTAGGGTTTAACTGGAACAATATA
>Ga0334722_10002282_pt1 | contig 21924 bp, 17 predicted proteins | sample C3_bottom_MG_FD_207210 | JGI IMG/M metagenome (GOLD analysis project Ga0334722, IMG submission 207210) | Sediment microbial communities from Yellowstone Lake, YNP, Wyoming, USA - C3_bottom | ecosystem: Environmental > Aquatic > Freshwater > Lake > Sediment | place: USA: Wyoming | collected... | reverse complement strand
TTTATCAGATTTACGATCCCGCCACCACCGCTCCAGCAGCGACTGGCGGGCGTTTTCAGCGGTTGCCTCTGGCTGGGAACCGCATTCCCGCAAGCAGGATGGATCCCATCGCACAAAAGCTGCTGTCCTACTACCCTGACCCGAACACACCCGGCACCGTTGACGGACGGCAAAACTACTTCCGGATCGCCAAGGACAACCGGCTTTGGGGCTCCTATTTGGGACGGCTGGACCACAACTTTTCTCAGAATCACCGGGCTTTCGTGCGCTTGAATGCTAACACCTGGCATCAGGAGACCCAAAACATGCCCACGGTCGCTGACGGCAACGTGAATGAACGACCAGGCTACGGGCTGGTGTTGGACGACGTTTATGTGTTTAACCCGCAACTGCTGCTAAACGTGCGGTACGGGTTCACCTATCAAAACCCATCCACTGCCCGGACCAGCCAGGGCATCGATTTGGTTTCCCTCGGAATTTCCGAAAAGCTGGTGCGTGAAATACTGTCGAAGAACAACGCGGCGGGTATTGCATTCCCAGAAGTGGTGATCGATGGGGGCGCCTTCAGCAACTTGGGCGCATCCGGCGGAAATTCTTCCGCCGGTTTTTACCAAACCTGGAGCGGCACACTGACCAAGGTCGCGGGAACACATAGCATGAGAATGGGGGCGGAATATCGCTTGTTGCGCGAAAGCGCGTATAACTTTGGCAATGTGGCCCCTCGATTCGAATTCGCTTCCGCGTATACGCGAGGTCCCTTGGACAACTCGCCCGCAGCGCCAATCGGTCAGGGGCTGGCTTCGATGCTGTTCGGCATCCCCACAGGCGGGCGCGTAGACGTGAATGCATCGCAAGCGGAGCAATCGGGCTTTCTCTCGCTGTTCTTTCAAGACGACTGGAGGGTGTCGAGCAAGCTCACCGTGAATGCCGGCTTACGTTATGAGTATGAATCACCAACGACAGAACGGTACAACCGTTCCATTCGGGGATTCGATGCCGCTACCCCGAATCCTGTGGAAGCGGCGGCCCGAGCCAATTATGCAAAGAGTCCGATTCCGGAGGTGCCGGTGTCTGCTTTCCGGGTGATGGGCGGACTTACCTTCGCTGGCGTGGGCGGCCTGCCGCGCGCCTTGTGGGCGAGTGACCGGAACAACTTTGCGCCGCGCATTGGGTTGGCTTATCAGCTCGCGCAGCGGACGGTATTACGGTCTGGGTACGGCATTTTCTATGATCTGACCGGCATCGACCGCCAAGATGTCAACCAGGGCGGATTTAGCCAGTCCACCAACATTGTGCCAAGTCTCGATAACGGTCTCACATTTCGCGCTACTCTGGCGAATCCATTTCCGGACGGCATTCAGAGTCCTCCCGGCGCCAAGGGTGGTTTGACGACATTCTTAGGACGTGGCATCAGTGCGTTTCCGGAGCGCGCCGTGAATCCCTATATGCAACGCTGGTCGCTTTCGGTTCAGCACGAGCTTCCGGGACGAGTGCTAGCGCAGGCGTCTTATGTGGGAAACCGGGGATCGAAGTTAGGCATCGCGACCCAGCTTGACCCTGTCCCGGCGCAGTACCTTTCGACATTGAGGGTGCGCGATCAAGCGACGATCGACTTTTTGAGCTCTCAGGTAACAAACCCGTTTGCTGGAATTCCCGAGTTTGCAGGAACCGGTTTGTCCGGGCAACGCGTAGCTCGCAGCCAGCTATTGCTGCCTTATCCGCACTTTACGGGTATCACGATTACGTTACCCGCCGGGCTTTCCTATTATCATTCCCTCCAAGTGGAGGTGGAAAAGAGGATGGCCCGGGGCTTCATGTTCCAGTCAAGCTGGACATGGTCCAAATTCATGGAGGCGCGCAATTACTTGAACGATACTGATGTGCGTCCGGAAAAGGTAGTGTCCGATTTAGACTTCACGCATCGGCTGATTGTCAGCGCACTGTATGAGTTGCCGTTTGGGCGCGGAAAGGCAGTTCTGCCGAAAGCTGGCGGACTGCTCAATTTGGTTGTGGGCGGCTGGCAATTACAAGGCTGGTATGAAGGGGAGTCGGGTGCGCCGCTCGGTTTCGGCAACGCCATTTTCAATGGAAAGCTATCCGACATCCCGCTTCCCGTCAGCCAGCGCCGCGCGGAACGCTGGTTCAACACAGACGCCGGCTTTGAGCGGAATCCACAACGTCAGCTGGCTTCGAATATTCGTTATTTCCCAACGCGCTTCAGCGGCATACGAAGAGACGGAATCAATAACTTCGATTTGTCGATGTTCAAGAACTTCCGCTTACGCGAACGCTGGACCATGCAGTTCCGCATGGAGAGCTACAACGCTTTAAACCACGTCGAGTTTGACTCACCCAACACAACTCCATCCAGCAGCGCCTTTGGCACGATCACTGCGGAGCGAGGACACGGACAGCGGCAGGTGACCTTCGCCTGGAAACTCATCTTCTGAGCCTGGAGTAGGATGGTGGCTATGACCCGAAGGACATTTCTCACGGTTGCGCCGGCGGCGGCGGCAAGCGCCCCCGCGCAGCGCGGCCGGAAGCCGAACATTCTGATCATACTTATGGACGATTTGGGTTGCCGCGACTTGGGCGTTTATGGCGCGGCGGACCTGAAGACTCCGAATATCGATCGAATCGCTCGCGCGGGCGCCGTGTTTGAAAATTGGTATTCCAACGCTCCGGTGTGCGCGCCGGCGCGGGCTGCGCTCATGACCGGACGCTATCCCATACGTGCGGGCATGCCCAGCAACGGTCTCGACCTCCCCGCACGCGAAAAGTTGATTCCAGAGCTGCTGAAACCCGCTGGGTACGCGACCGCCTGCATCGGTAAATGGCATCTGGGCATGACGCCGGAAACCGCACCCAACGCGCGCGGATTCGATTACTTTTACGGATTTCATTCCGGGTGCGTGGATTACTATTCACACCGTTATTACTGGGGAGAGCCGAGGCGGGTAAACTACCACGACCTGTGGCGTAACCGGGAGGAGATCTTTGAAGACGGACAGTATCTCACCGAGCGGATTGCTCAGGAGACTTGCCAGTTCATAGAGGCTCACCGAGCCCAGCCCTTTTTCGTATACACGGCGTTTAACGCCGTGCATTACCCGATGCATGCGCCGCGAAAGTACGTGGAGCGGTTTCCGAACCTCGACCCGGAACGCCGCATGTACGCCGCGATGCTAGCGGCGGCCGACGACGGCGTGGGGGAAATTTTACGCACGCTGGACCGGATTGGCCAGCGGGAAAACACGCTCATATTCGTGCTCGGCGATAATGGCGCCACGACCGAAGCACGCGCCGGACTCAATCAGAAACCAGCCTCGGCCGGACGCAACGGCGTGTTCCGCGGTTATAAGTTCAGCCTGTTCGATGGAGGCATGCACGTGCCTGGGATTATGAGCTGGCCGGCCGTCATCCCGAAAGAACAAATCATTCGAGAACTCGTGATGACCGTAGATGTCCTCCCGACGGTCTGCCACGTGGCGGGCGTTCCCGTTCCGGCTGACCGCACGATCGATGGACGAAACGTGCTTGCCGTCGCCGCCTCGCGCGCCGCCTCCCCGCACGGAGAGATCTTCTGGGCCAACGGCAAACAACTGGCGGTGCGGCGGGGCAAATGGAAGCTCGTCATCAATGGCATCCCATACGATGGTACGGAAGAGGGACGCAAACCGCTGACCGGGGAGGATGCTTTGTTCTTGTCGGATCTTGAAACGGATCCGGGCGAGAGAACGAACCTGCGAAGGAAGCATCCGGAACTGGTGGACGAACTCTCCACCGCGGCCCACAAATGGCGTGAAGAAGTAGAAAGAAACTGATTCAAAACATCACCACCGCCATGGCGCCATCGGTGAGCACCTTATCGCCAGTGGCGTTCATGGTCTCCCGGGGAGCAAGGGGGCGGTCGACGAGAGCGACGGCTTTGACCTTTCCTGTGAACACGAGGTCGCTCACCACCTTTGCGCGTTCTTTGTCGATGTAAGAATCAATCTTGTGGATGAATGTGCGCTGTTCCTGAGAAAGATCGATACCGATATCGTGCGTGGCTGCGCACACCCACACCGGTTTGCCGGCGTAGGCAGCGGAGCGTTTCCAGATACGCAAGTGGTGCCGCATGGCGAAGGTATTGAGCAGCTTCTCGAAGTCCATGTCGGGTTTCTGCCCTTCCAGGAGCAACACCGACATAGGCGCTTCCTTGTAGCCGCGCGACTCTGCAATGGCGCGAAACGTTTCGTACTTGGTCACTCCGTTGAGAGGAGCGGCTTCCGTCCAGCCAGCAGCTTGGAAGGCGGCTTTGATCTCCTCCGCCGTCCCAACAAACATCAGATTGGTGATATCAGAGGGCTTGGAAGGACTCTGCGCCAGGGTCTGAAGCGGCTGGGAGTTCACAAGCCGGTATAACTCGTCCGGGTCGGGCGCCGCCCCCACGCTCGGTCCGGGCGTTTTGCCCGCCCAGCGAACCGGCTTGAGAAGGGTGATCTGCATTTCGACGCCGGGCTCGAAGGTGATTTCCGGATCAGCCTCTTTCAGCATCGCAGACTTCACCGTACTCAGGAGCTTCGCAAAACCTGCTATGCGGTTTTGCATTTTTTCGATGCCTTTATCGAGGCGCCCGGAGATCGTTTGACCGGCTAGGATGCCGATGATGACGCCTTTTTCGTCCACGCTTTCCCGGGCATTGTCGACATCGGTGAGGCGGGCCTCAATTTTCGCGGATGCTCCTGAAGCGTCACGCATTTCCATGAATTCGATTTCGAGCGCCGCGCGGTCATCCAAACCGCTAGAGTTTTTAACGCTCTTGACGGCGCCGCGAACCAGGACTCCCTGGTGAACCGCCACGGAATCCCCGACAAGGAGCGGCGCAATGACCACGGCTTCGACCGGGTCCTTAGGCTTTGAGTCCCGCGTAGAGACTTTAGATTTCAGCCGGATAGACAGGATCGACCCCGCAGGGATCTCGGCAGAAAGGGCGGCCACAGCAAGAAGAGCAGCTAGGGCAGGCAGATGCGGTTTCATCCTGACACCGAATCTAACACAGGGGTCGGGGCACGGCGCTACGCTACCCAAATGACGGTTGCCCCCACAGCTACGCCCACAGGCTGGCAGTCACCCGGGACCGGTTGTCGGGCCACCCGAGCAAGCAACCCACCGTGCCCTGCTGCGGTGGACGTATGCGCCGTCCACGCGGTTGCGACGAACCGGCTGTGCAGAGCGCAAGCCCCTGGGTATAATCAAGGCTGTGAGACGCAAATTGGCAGTGCTGGGCGCCGCCGCCATTTTGGCCTGCGGCTGTAATAGAAACATCCAAAATCAAGAGGCGGTCCGTCGTGGGATTATCGAACACCTCTCGAAACGTTCGGGGCTGGATGTGAACGCCATGCAGATTGACATTACGTCGGTGAACTTCCGCGAGAACGAAGCCGACGCTGTCGTGTCGTTCCGCCCGAAAGGCGTGTCTGATCCTGCGGCAGGCATGCAGATGGCATACACGCTTGAGCGCAAAGGCAATCAGTGGGTGGTGAAAAGCAAAACGGGCGCGGGAGGCGGTGCGCCCCACGGCAGCGGCATGAGCGTCCCGGGCGGCGAACTGCCCGCCGGCCATCCGCCCACAGGCGCAGGAGGTGAGGCAAAGAAATGAAGAGGGTGGCGGTTCTCGGAGGAGGTCCCGCGGGAGCCGTCGCCGCCCAGCGGCTCGCGTCTGCCGGCGTCGATACCGTGGTCATCGATGAAAAGCTGGCTTGGGAAAAGCCATGCGGCGGGGGCGTCACATACAAGGCGTATAGCCGGTATCCATTCCTGATTGAGAACGACGTGCCCAAAAAACTGGTGACCGCAACGCGCATGTCAGCGCCCAAAGCAGGCACGGCGGAGATGCGGCTCGTTCACCCCTTGGTCATCTATTCCCGTACCGATCTCAACGGAATGCTGCTGGAGCGGGCCGAGAGAGCCGGCGCGCAAATCGAAAAAGCGCGGGTGAGTGAAATTGCCCGCGTCGGCGACAAATGGCGCTTGCAGACGCGCACAGGCGCCATCGAAGCAGATTTCTGCATCATCGCGACCGGCGCACGCAACCCATTTCGGGAAGTAGGGACGCGGCTTACCGCCCAGGATTCCGCCTGCGCTCTGGGCTACTTCGTGCCTGCCGAACAAGAGCACATCGACATTCAGTTTTTGCCGAATCTGGAGGGTTATCTCTGGGTTTTTCCGCGCTGCGGGCATCTGTCGGTGGGGATCTGCGGCAAAGGAGAAAGCTCCCAGTCCTTGCGGCAGAGGCTTCAGCGTTACATGGACGAACGCGGCATCCCTTGGAAGGACGGCGTGTTTTACGGTCATGTTTTGCCGCTGCTGGAATGGTCGGCCTGGCGGCGGAACCGCGTGGCGGGCGAAGGCTGGCTGGCGGTGGGCGACGCCGCTGGGCTGGTGGACCCGATTACGGGTGAAGGCATCTACTACGCGATTCGCTCAGGGGATTTAGCCGCGCAAGCTCTGGTGGCGAGCGCTAACCCGCAATCGCAGGCCGCCCATGCTTACCGCCAGGCGCTCATTATGGATTTTTGGCGCGACCTTGAATTCGCCGCCAGTTTCGCCCGGCGTGTGTTTTTGGGGCGCTTCATGTTTGAGCGGGTTCCCGCTAGGATGGTGCAGTTCGCGCGGCGCAGCCCTCGCTTTCAAATCCTCTTGCAAGACCTGTTTGCGGGAACGCAGAATTACCTCACGTTGAAAAACCGCCTCTTGCGGAGTCTGAACGGCACGCTCCAGGAGCTGATTCTGGGATTTTTCCTGAATCGCATCCTGCCAGGTGAAAATTAAAAGCCTCTTAACTCTACTCTTATGAACCGCAACCGATCCGAAGCCTTGCTGTCACGAGCGCTGAAGGTTATTCCAGGAGGGGTGAATTCTCCCGTGCGGGCTTTTCGAGCCGTCGGCGGCACTCCCCCATTCCTGGTGCGTGGCGAGGGTTCTCGAATTTATGACGCCGACGGCAATGAGTATATCGATTACGTATGCTCATGGGGACCGCTATTGCTGGGACACCGCCATCCGGTCATTATAGAGGCGCTGCGGGAAGCGCTAGAGAGAGGCACCAGCTTTGGCGCGCCCACCGAATGGGAGGTTGAACTCGCGGAAGAGATCCGCGATGCGTTTCCCTCCATGGAGATGGTGCGGCTGGTCAACTCCGGAACGGAAGCCACGATGAGCGCCCTGCGGCTGGCGAGAGGTTACACGCGCCGGACGCTGGTCGTTAAGTTCGAAGGCTGCTACCACGGACATGTAGACTCGCTGTTGGTGAAAGCAGGGTCCGGCGTAGCTACGCTTGGCCTCCCTGATACGGCGGGGGTGCCCGAGGAATTCGCCTCCACCACAATGGCGTTACCGTACAATTCCATCGAAGCTCTGGAGCAAGCCTTCGCCGCGCGCGGGAACCAGATCGCCGCCGTGATCCTGGAGCCGGTGGCGGGCAATATGGGGTGCGTTCCGCCGCGAGCTGGTTTTTTGGAGGCGGCTCGCGCACTCACGGTAAAGTACGGCGCGTTGCTGATTTTCGACGAGGTGATGACGGGGTTCCGTGTGGCGCGTGGGGGCGCCCAGCAGTTGTATGGAATCCGTCCGGATTTGACGACGCTCGGCAAGATTATCGGAGGCGGTTTGCCCGCCGGGGCATATGGCGGAAGGGCGGATATTATGTCGATGGTGGCGCCTTCCGGCCCCGTGTACCAAGCCGGCACGCTGTCCGGAAACCCGCTGGCTGTCGCGGCGGGACTCGCCATGCTTCGCTATATTCGCAACCATCCCGAACTCTACACGCAGCTCGAGCAACGGAGCGCAGCGCTGTGCGCCGCAACATCCCAGGGGGTCACTGTGAACCGCGTGGGCTCCATGTTTACGGTCTTCTTCACGCCGCATGGGGTGACCGATTACGAGATGGCCAAGCGAAGCGATACGGCCGCTTTTCGCGAATTCTTCCACTGGATGTTGGATCGCGGCATCTACTTCCCGCCGTCACAGTTTGAAGCCGGTTTTGTTTCGACTGCGCACACCGAAGCGGATATTAAGCGCACGGCGGAGATGGCGGCGGAGTTCTTTGAGCAGAAAACGCGTTTCTGAGTTTCCAGCCAGCCACACCCGCAGCGGCAAAAAAGGTCCCGAGACCGAGCCATATGGAAAGCCATTGCCGCTCGCGCGACGGGTAGAGGACGGCGGGGCGCCTATTCGGAAAAAAGTCGAGCAAGACTCGCACGCGGACTTGCGCGGGGCGACGCCCTTCAAGCTGATTGTCCAACACCAGCATGTAGTCGCCTGGCTGCGAGAGCGCTACGCGAAAGCGGCCTTTGGGCTGGTACGCAGTGGAAGCGAGGATGGCGTGCCGTTTGCCTTTCTGCATTCGCGCAGCGTCGCTTTGAGTCAACAGAATGGCGCGTACTCCGGGATGCTCGCCGGCGACATCGAATATGCATTCTACGGCGGCAGGGCGCTGGCGCAAGCTTACATCCAAGGCGCGCCACTGCGAGGGCGGCACCACAACAATCTCGTCCGTGAGCAGCAAGGGCCCCCCAGCCGGAGCGGCCAAGAGGGCTAAAATGAAGAACATGCAAGACAGTATGTCATACCCAAGCGGCACGGATGCCCAGTTGGAAATCCCGGCATGGAAGAACATTCTGTCAGCCGTTTGCGCCGCGCTTTTGGCGCTGCTGTTTCTGATTTCGGGAACATGGAAGCTCTCAGACCCGATCGGCGCAGCGGCTCGCATGGCGCAAGCGCAGGTGCCTGCTGCGCTCAGTCTGGCGGCGGCCCTGGGCTTTGGAGTCGCGGAGGTCTTCACCGGGATTCTATTATTGGTGCCCCGGTATCGCCGCTGGGGCGCGTGGCTGTGCAGTCTGTTGCTGGTGGCTTTCTTAGCCTACATGGGGGCGTATTACAACGTCTTGCGCGGCGAGGATTGCAGTTGTTTCCCGTGGGTTCAACGCGTGGTGGGACCGGTTTTCTTTCTCAGCGACGGCGTAATGCTGGTGATGGCGTTGATTGCCGGCTGGTGGGCCAAGCCCTCACGCTCGCCGCGCGGCGCACTGGTCACGCTCGGCGCAGTGATTGTGTTTGCAGGCGTTTGCTACGGCGTAGCGGCGGTGCGGGAGACAGGGGTCCAAGCTCCGGCGACCATTCTGGTGGAGGGTAAGGCGTTCCCCCTGCATCAGGGCAAAGTCTTCTTGTATTTCTTCGACCCGGAGTGTTCGCATTGCGAGAGAGCGGCGCGTGAAATGGGCCGGTATCACTGGAAGAATGTAACGCTGGTTGCCATTCCGACAAGGATGCCCCAATTCGCAGCGGACTTTTTGCAGGCCACTGGATTCCCGGCGCGGCTCAGCGAAGACGTGGCGACGCTGCGGAAAGTGTTTCAATTCGGAGACCCTCCCTACGGAGTGTTGCTCGAAAACGGGCGCCAGAAAGCGGCCATCGCCATTTTTGACGAGCGCCAGGAGCAAACTTTCCGCCAGGCGGGCTTTATCGAGTAAGAAGGCGTTTCTCGCCTCCATACACCGTCAGGAGCGGGTGGCGCACTACGGCTCGGAATTCATACGTGCGCTGAGGCGCCAGTCCGGAAACGGTAACGCGGAAGACCCCTGTGGCTGCCCGGCGCGCAAACGGAGCGCCCTTCCAGGTTTCCATGCGCTCGTTGACATCTTGACCCGTAATGTCCCGGTATTCGAAGCCAACCTCCAAGCCGCCTGTGCCGCCCATGTCGAGCAGGTTTCCTTCGAACGTGGCCGTTTGGGAGGCAGCATTCCAAACTCCGCGGATCGTTTCCACCCTCGGCGGCGTAAGCGCGGGCTGGGCATGCGTAATCTTCAGCGTGACGGGATTCGGCCACTTGCGGTCGTTGTAGATGCGCTGTGCGCGCATGGCGCGAATGTGCAAGCCATCGCCCTCCTGCTTCCATGTGGTCTGCGGGATCACTTCCGGACGGTACTCGAGCACTTTGTCGTTTTGGCCAAGCACGCTGACTTTAGTCGCCTCGGTAGCGCGGATGGAGCGCAGCACAATGTCTTTCCACTCGCCATATTTCCAACGTTCCTTTTCTTTCACCATCACGTAGACGGTGTCTTCGTCTTTCTTTTTGGTGAACCAGTAATCTCCCTCATGGGTGATGACCCAGGGCCGCACTGCGTCGATAGCTTCGCCATTGATGAACATCCACAGAGCCACTTCGCGCAAGCGCTCTTCTTGTTCGATGGGCAGCTCGCCGTCGGGTTTCGGACCGACGTTGAGGAGCAGGTTGCCGCCTTTAGCGCGCGTCTCAATGAGCAAAGATAGGAGTTGCCCGCCCGACTTATACGACTCGTTGGTGGGCTTATATTGCCACTGCGTTCCCATGGTGATGCAGGATTCCCAAGCGCCTTCTAGCGGGACGCCAGGAATGTGTTGCTCCGGGGTCTGTATTGCGCCGCGCGTGACCACGATGTTGGGTTGAAGCCGCCAAGCCAGATCGCGCAGCCCCTCGGCTTCACCGTCAAAGAAGATTACGTCTACGGGGCCGTACTTCGTCAGCAGTTCACGAACCTGCGCTTGGTCGTGCGCCATCAAGCCGGGGTTTCGCGAGGGTTGTACGTCCGGAATGCCTCGCTGAATGGTTTTTCCGTTTTTATACAACCACCAGAAATCGTCCGGTGAAAAATACACGCCCACCGCCAGGCCGTGCTTTCTGAGGGCTGCGAACAGCTCGGCGGTGATGTCGCGCCGGAAGGGCGTCTTCATAATGTTGAAGTCGGTGGTGGCGGTATCGAACATACAGAAGCCGGAATGGTGCTTGGTGGTGAAGACCACGTACTTCATCCCGGCGAGTTTGGCTAATACGGCCCAATCTTCGGGGTTATATTTGCGCGGGTTGAATGTGCGAGGGAGTTCCTCGACGAAGCGTTTCAGGTAAGCATCATCCGCAGCCACCATGGAGTGGCTAATGACGGAGCCAAGCTGGCTGTCCACGCCCCAGTGGATGAACATGCCAAAGCCGAGGTCGCGAAACCACTCCAGGCGCTCCGGTTTGTTTTCGGCGGCCGCGAGAGCGGCGCAAGCGAGGAACAAAGAGACACAACGGAAACTGGACATAGGATTCCTTTCAGTATGCCGCAACTGGAATTTGACAGCGCGTAGGTGGTTTGAGGTAATATCTATGGTTGAGCGATGCTCCTCAGTAGCTCAATGGTAGAGCATTCGGCTGTTAACCGAAGGGTTGCAGGTTCGAGTCCTGCCTGAGGAGCCAAACCTTTTCTGCGCACCCCGCCCTGCCCGCTGGTTAACGCCTCTCTCCGCCCGTAACCGCGCAACTGGCCGTGTTTTCGGCACTTCCCCGTCTCTGCTTTGCCCGCCGTGTCCGGCTTGCCCCGCCGACCTGCGCCCCCGCAACGTTTACCGGAGGCCGTTTTCTCCCCATCTCTGGGAGAAACCAGGAATTGGTTAACAGCATCGCGAGGGTTGTCCAACCCCAAGCCGGACGTTCCGAAACCGTGCGGCCATCATGGTGATCAAGTGCGGTCGTGTCCTGCTTCGCCGGGACCTGCCATTTCTATGGAAGCGCTGAACCAGGAATCTCAACGACTCTCGTTCGGGGAGTTGTGGAGACTGCGGCCCGAGATAAATACAGCGACAGGGCCGCGTGTCCTTAGCAGGGCGGCTTTCGTCTTTGGATCGTGATCCGCCACTGACCCGCCAACGGCGACGACTGGACGACCGGCGACATCCACCTCTGGGGCGCCTGCCTCCAGCAGGGCAACGACCCGCAGAAAGCCTACGCCCGCACTTGCGCGACCCAAACGCCACACATCGGGTCCGGCGTCACCGTCGGCCCGACCATCATCACCGCCTCGGACGACACCAACTCTCCCATTAAGGTCACCGGCCCTGGCTCCAACCTCGCCGACAGCACCCTCCTCAAACTCGCCGCCACCGGCGAACTCATCCTGGTCGGCGGCTCCGGCAACAGTTACCGCCTCGCCGAACTGATGGGCGCCACCAATCCCTCCGGCTGGGCCGGCGTGCTCAAAGTGAAAACGCCCGCCGGAGCCACGCTCGGCTACATCCTCATGTATTCGAATCCCTGAGCCGGGGCTCTACCTGAACTCTCCGAACCGACAACTCTTTGCAGAATCTTTATGTGATCGAGGCCGACTTTAGCACGCCCCGAATGCGCAATTTCGTAGCATTTTATTGAACGGGCCAACTCCCACTCTGTGGCGCGAGGTCATTCAATGTACGACGCAATTTGCCTTGGGCTGGCGGGCCTCTTCTTCGCCGGATCCTGGCTGCTATTCAAACGGGCGAGGAGTTCGTAAGCCATGACACTCTTCTACCTGGTCGGCGCCCTGGTGGCCGCCGGACTCCTGATCTACCTTTTTGTAGCCCTGCTCAAGCCGGAGATATTCTCATGAACGGCAACGACTTGCTACAAGTCATGCTCTACTTGGCCGCGCTGTTGGCGCTGGTCAAACCGCTGGGATGGTATATGGCGGAGGTCTACCGCGGCCGTTGGGAACTGCCGCCCGAACGCTGGATCTACCGCTTAGCCGGCCTGTCCAATCTCAAGCCAATGGGTTGGACGGCTTACGCCGGAGCACTTCTGGCATCGAACGCGGTAGGTTTTGCTTTGGTCTACGCTCTGCTGCGAACACAGAACCTTTGGCCGTGGAATCCGCAGGCAATGGGTCCGGTGGCGCCTCATACTGCCTTCAACATCGCGGTCAGTTTCGTGACCAACACCAACTGGCAAAATTACGCCGGCGAGGCGACGCTCAGCTACTTCACGCAAATGTTGGGTCTGACGGTGCAGAACTTCGTTTCGGCCGCGTCGGGGATGGCCGTGCTGGCGGCCCTCACCCGTGGACTGACTTCGCGCAACGTCCGTGAGATCGGCAACTTCTGGGTGGATATGGTTCGTGGCATCCTGTACATTCTGTTGCCACTATCAATCGTGCTTGCGCTGTTGCTGGTTTCGCAAGGAGTGATTCAAAACCTCGATTCGTACATACCTGTGGCGAGCTCGAAACAGGTACTTCCGATGGGGCCAGCCGCGTCACAGATCGCCATCAAGCAGTTGGGCACCAACGGCGGCGGCTTCTTCAACGTCAACTCCGCGCATCCGTTCGAGAATCCGACACCCTTCTCAAACTTCCTGGAGTGTCTTTCGATCCTTCTCATTCCAGCCGCGCAGTGCTATAGCTTCGGTTGCCTAGTGAGGGACCGCCGGCAGGGGTGGGCGATCCTTGCCACGATGCTGCTTCTGTTCGTCCCGCTGATGGTAGTCGCCATACAGGCGGAGCACGGAAACCTGGAAGGCAAGGAAACACGATTTGGAACCGCCAATTCGGCACTATGGGCAGTGGTCACCACGGCCGCATCGAACGGCTCCGTGAACTCCATGCATGACTCCTATACGCCCATCGGCGGGCTGGTGCCGATGTTCCTGATGCAATTGGGGGAGGTTGTGTTCGGCGGCGCAGGCTCGGGTCTGTACGGCATGATTGTGTTCGCGATCATCGCGGTCTTCCTTGCTGGGCTCATGGTGGGCCGCACGCCCGAGTATCTCGGCAAGAAGATCGAGGCCTTTGAGATGAAAATGGCCGCGATCGCGGTTCTTGTGCCCCCGCTGTGCGTGCTGGCCGGTACGGCCGTAGCCGTGATGACACCGATGGGCTTGGGCGGGCTTGTCACCAACGGGGGGGCACACGGCTTCAGCGAGATCCTCTACGCGTTCTCCTCGATGGTCAATAACAACGGAAGCGCTTTCGCCGGTTACAGCGCAGACAACCCGCTGATCAACCTCATGGGAGGCATCGCGATGTTGTTGGGGCGGTATTGGGTCGCTCTCCCGGTGCTGGCCATCGCAGGATCGCTGGCTGCAAAGAAGACGGTTCCGGCGGGACCGGGCACTTTACCGACTCACACACCCCTATTCGTGATCCTGCTCGCGGGCACTGTCCTCGTAGTAGGCGCGCTGGCCTTCATTCCGGCCTTGGCTTTGGGGCCGATCGCGGAGGCTCTACAATGATGCAGCGGAAAGTCTTTGAGCCGCACATCGTCCGCCAGGCTCTTAAGGATGCTCTGCGCAAACTCGACCCGAGGCATCAGGCCCGCAATCCGGTAATGTTCGTCGTCTTCGCTGGCAGCGTGCTGACCACCGCCCTCGGCATCCACGCGACCGGTGGACGGGGCGAGGCGCCCGCAGGGTTCATCTTCGCTATCAGTGTTTGGCTCTGGTTGACCGTCCTGTTTGCCAACTTCGCCGAAGCAATGGCCGAGGGCCGGGGCAAAGCCCAAGCCGATGCGCTGCGCAGGAGCCGGCGTGAAATGAGCGCGAAGAGGCTCGCCATTGGTTCCTACGGCAGTGCCTATGAGACTGTCCCGAGCACTGCGCTCCGCAAAGGCGACGTAATACTGGTCGAAGCGGGAGACTACATTCCGACGGATGGGGAAGTGATCGAAGGCGCGGCTTGCGTCGACGAGAGCGCCATCACCGGCGAGAGCGCTCCAGTGATCCGCGAAAGCGGCGGCGACCGGTCCAGTGTTACCGGCGGAACCCGGGTGCTTACCGACTGGCTGATCGTTCGCGTCACCGCCGAGGCCGGCGCGAGTTTCATTGATCGCATGATCGCCATGGTGGAAGGCGCCAATCGCCAAAAGACGCCCAACGAGATTGCACTCAGTATTTTGCTGGCGGCGCTGACGATCATATTTCTGATCGTGACCGTTACCTTGGTGCCGTTCTCGATCTTCGCCGTGCAGGAGGCGGGTAAGGGCGCCCCAGTGACCGTAACCGCACTAGTAGCGCTCTTAGTGTGCCTGATTCCTACGACGATTGGAGGACTGCTGCCAGCCATTGGCATCGCCGGCATGGAGCGCATGCTGCGGGCGAACGTCCTGGCTATGTCCGGCCGTGCGGTGGAGGCGGCCGGCGATGTCGACGTACTCCTGCTGGACAAGACCGGAACTATTACTTTGGGTAACCGCCAGGCGACGGCGTTCATTCCCGCCCCTGGTGTTTCAGAAAAGGAACTGGCGGAGGCCGCACACCTGGCATCGCTGACGGACGAAACGCCCGAGGGCCGCAGCGTGGTGGTGCTGGCAAAAGAGAGATTTCAGATTCGCGGGCGCGATCTGCGCCAGATGGGCGCGCACTTCGTTCCGTTCTCTGCGCGCACACGCATGAGCGGTGTCGACCTGGCCGGCCGGCAGATCCGCAAGGGTGCAGCCGATGCGATTGAGGAGCACGTAGCCGTGTTAGGGAACAGTTTCCCCGGCGAGGTTCGTGCAACGGTGGAGAATATCGCGCGCCAAGGGGGCACACCGCTCGTCGTGTCGGATGGACCGCGTGTCCTCGGGGTGATTCACCTCAAGGACATTGTCAAAGACGGGATCAAAGAGAGGTTCTCAGATCTTCGCAGGAGCGGGATCAAGACCATCATGATCACCGGCGACAACCCACTCACCGCCGCTGCCATCGCCGCGGAAGCCGGGGTGGATGAGTACCTGGCCGAGGCTACGCCGGAGCGAAAGCTCCAACTCCTTCGGCAGCTGCAAGCCGAAGGACACTTGGTGGCCATGACCGGCGACGGCACCAACGATGCCCCAGCTCTCGCTCAAGCTGATGTTGCGGTGGTGATGAACACCGGCACACAGACAGCCAAGGAGGCCGGCAACATGGTGGACCTGGACTCGAACCCAACCAAGCTAATTGAAATCGTGCAAATCGGCAAGCAGATGCTGATGACTCGCGGAGCGTTGACTACATTTTCGATCGCGAATGACGTAGCCAAGTACTTCGCGATCATTCCCGCCGCCTTCGCCACCACCTACCCGCAGTTAGCCGCTCTGAACCTCATGGGACTCGCATCACCGCAAAGCGCGATCCTGTCTGCAGTGATTTTCAATGGGCTGATTATCATCGCGCTCATCCCCTTGGCGCTCCGCGGTATTCAATACAGACCGGCAAACGCGGCCGACCTGCTCAAGCGTCATCTCCTGATCTACGGGCTGGGCGGTGTCGCGCTGCCGTTTATAGGTATCAAACTGATCGACCTGATTATTTTCTATCTAGGGTGGGCGTAATGACTTCGCTTCGCATGCTGCTCGTCATGACTCTTGTCTGCGGGTTGATGTACCCCTTGGCGATCACAGGGGTAGCCCAGATTCTATTTCCGCACCAAGCGAACGGAAGCCTCATTGTCCGAAATGGGCGCGTGCTTGGCTCCGAACTTATTGGCAGAAGTTTAGAAGATCCGCGATATTTCTGGCCGAGGCCGTCGGCGACACCAGAATTCCCTTATAACGGCTCTGCGTCAGCTGGCTCCAACTTAAGCCCCAAGAGTCCAGTGCTGCGGCACATGGTGGAGGACCGCCGCCGGAGTCTGCTGGCCTCAGACCCTGGCAATCGAAAGCCTATCCCCACCGATCTCTTGACGGCCTCGGGCAGTGGACTCGACCCACACATTAGTCCGGAGGCGGCGCTCTGGCAGGTGAACCGGGTCGCTCGATTTCGCGGTCTCGACCCTGAGCAAGTCGCGGCTCTTGTGAAGCAGCACGTCCAGCCGAGACAGTTTGGCGTCCTCGGCGAACCCAGGGTGAACGTTTTGATCTTGAATCTGAGGCTCGACGAGCGATGAAACCTCTCCTCCTGCTTCTCGCGTTGACCGTGGCCCTTTGTGGGCAGGATGATTTGACCCCTCGCGAGAGGATGCGCCTCGACCGGATCGCGAAGCTGGAGCAGAGACCGGCGGCACTCGAGATCAAATCCGTGGCAAGCGGCCCAGTGGCCGCAAGCGTTTCGGCCTCTTCAGCACCGCAGGCTCCGGGGCCGCTCAGCGTACCCGAAAGCATCGCTCCGGGCACGACGATCAATGTCAACCTCGAGGTACTACGCCTATAACTTCAACCGGCCGTTTGCCGGAACAAACTCCTTGCGCGCCTACGACGTGTCTTCCAACAGCTTTGCGATCAATCAGGCCGGCGTGGTCATCGAGCGCCAGCCTGACTTAAGCAAGGGAAGGCGGGTCGGCGGCCGGCTGGAGCTGATGTTCGGGCAAGCCACCGAAACGCTCCAGGGATCCCTAGCGAACGAGCGTCGCCCCGAGGTTTTCCGCCACATCTCAAGCTTATGGAACGGTCGTGGCTCCCGCGGGCAAAAGGGTCACCGTCGATTTCGGCAAACGGGCAAGTTCGTTCGGGGTCGAGAACAACTACACCAAGGATCAGTTCAACTACCCCCGGTTTTATTGGTTCCATTTCCTGCCCTTCTACCACATGGGGATCCCTATTTCTTATCCCCTTACCAGCCATCTGACCGCCAGCTACTGGCTCACCAATGGACTCAATCAAACGGAGGATTTCAACGGCTTCAAGAGCCACGCCGTGCAGATGAACCTCACGCCCGTCCCAAGGCTATCAGTGAGTCTGAATTATTTCAACGGTCAAGAGTGGCGGGCAGTGAACGGAAGGGCTCCGCGGGGCCGCTCGCACTTCTTCGACAGCTATTTCACATGGGAAGCCTCCAATCGACGGACACTCGCAGGCGAAGCGGACTACGCCGTTGAGCGGGTCATTCCCGGATCTGCACCTGATACCGTGCTCGGCGGCGCGGGCCATGCGCGCTACCGCTTGACCCGAAAGGTAAGTGTGGCCGGACGCTTCGTCTACTTGAATGACCGGAACGGCTGGTTTTCTGGATCGAATCGGGCCCTGAAAGATGTAACTGTTACCGCCACGTTCGACCTTGCCGAAGGCTTCCAGATGCGCTGGGAGGTTCGCCGCGACTGGTCGAACTCTGCCTGGTTCGCGACAGACGATCCGGCCCGCTGCGAGCGTTCCCAAACCAGCGCCCTGCTTGGGTTAATCTGGTGGTTTGGGGGAAAGCCGGGCACATGGTAGACGCTGACCGGCACAATCCGGAAGACCTGCTGGCGCGCCTGCAAAAAGAAGAGCGGCAGAAGTCTCGCGGCCGACTGAAGATCTTCTTCGGGGCCTTCCCAGGTGTCGGCAAAACCTACGCCATGCTGCAGGCGGCACGACGGGAACGGCAAGCGGGCGTCGATGTAGTGGTTGGCGTCGTGGAGACCCACGGTCGCGCGGAGACGGAAGCGCTTCTTGATGGTTTGGAGATTCTGCCTCGCCGTCCGGTGGCGCATCGAAACATCACATTGCAAGAGTTTGACCTCGATGCCGCTCTCGCGCGCCGCCCTGCTCTCCTGCTGGTCGATGAACTGGCACACACGAATGCCCCAGGCTGCCGCCACGCCAAGCGCTGGCAGGACGTCCTGGAACTGATTGACGCCGGCATCAACGTTTACACAACCCTCAATGTCCAGCATCTCGACAGCCTGAACGATGTCGTCGCTCAAATTACACGTGTGGTGGTCCGCGAAACCTTGCCAGATTCGGTGTTCGATCAAGCCGACGAGGTCGAACTGATTGACCTGCCCGTGGAAGAACTCCGCAAACGCATGGATCAAGGAAAGGTCTATATTCCGGAGCAGGCGCAACGCGCCCTGCGGGGTTTTTTCCGCCCCGGCAATCTGATCGCCCTCCGCGAACTGGCGTTGAGGCGAACGGCGGATCGGGTCGATGCCCAGATGCGGCTGTACCGGCGCGATCATTCCATCCGGTCCACCTGGCCGGTGACAGAGCGGCTCATCGTCTCTATTGGCCCGAGTCCCTTCTCGGCGAAACTCATCCGCGCGGCCAAGCGGATCGCCGAACGCCTGAGCGCTGAATGGATTGTCGCCTTCGTTGAGACGCCCGGCCAAGCCAGCGCCAACGAGGAGACGAAACTCCGAGTCATGTCCTCGCTGAGGCTGGCGGAACAATTGGGAGCCGAGACGGTAACGCTGACGGGTTCGAATGTGGCCGACTGTCTGCTCAACTATGCCCGATCGCGCAATGTATCCCGCATCCTCTTAGGCAAGCAGGCGGGACCGCTGTGGCTGCGGCTGTGGCGTGGTTCCGTTTTCGACGACCTCATTGCGAAGAGCGGCGACATGGACGTGATCGCCATTTCGGGAGAGCCGGAAGCACCGGCGGCGCAATCTTCCATGCACGCCTTTCTACGACCAATCGAATGGCGCGAACTCGCGGGCGCCGTAGCTTTGGTTGCGTTGATCACCTTCGTGGCGATGCCGCTTCGCTCAGTCTTGAGCCCGGTCAATCTGGTGATGTTTTACCTGCTCGGCGTGCTCGGGGTCGCCATGCGCTCCAGCCGGTGGGTCGCGTTTTTCGCCTCCTTTCTGAGTGTGGCCGCATTTGACTTCTTTTGTGTCCCGCCCTACCTCACATTCGGCGTCTCCGATTACGAATACCTTCTTACCTTCGCGGTAATGCTGACCGTTGCCATCGTGATCAGTTCTTTGACGGTGAGGATCCGGTTGCAGGCTGTGCACGCGGCAGAACGCGAGGCGCGTACGCAGGCTCTATATAGACTCACCAGGGAACTCAGCGGCGAAATGCGCTGGATGGAGGCAGCGCGCACTGCAACTAGAATAGCCCGCGAGGTTTTCAACTGCGAGATCGTTCTGTTCTTTCCGGATGAGTCCGGCAGGATTTCCTTCCAGCGGCGCACGACTGACGACCTGCCTGTTCCTGGCAGCGAAGAAGCTATCGCCCAATGGGTCTTCGACCATGGCAAGAACGCGGGCAAGGGGACAGACACTCTTGGCGGCGCAACGGCACTCTATCTGCCGCTCCGGGGGGCTCAGTCCGTCGTGGGCGTGCTCGCGGCGCTCCCCGGCGAATCAGCCCGGCTGGATTCTCCCGAGCAGTTGCACTTGCTGGAGATCTTCGCAAGCCAGACGGCGGTTGCGATTGAACGCATTCAAGCCGCCTTAGCCGTGCGCGATGCCCAGCTCCAGGTCGAGACGGAGCGGATGCGAAGTGCCCTGCTCAGTGCTGTGTCCCACGATTTGCGGACACCGCTCGCCGCCATCACCGGAGCCGCCAGCAGTTTGCGGTCGCAACGGCATCGGATGGACGAAGCGACCCAGCAGGAACTGCTGGACAGTATCGAGCAGGAAGCCAACCGCCTCGACCGGCTTGTGAACAACGTGCTCGAGATGACAAGGCTCGAATCCGGCGCAGTGTCTGTGAAGCGCGAATGGCATTCCCTCGAGGAGATTGTCGGCGCTGCCTTGACGCGCCTCGATCACGTACTGGAAGGTCGTCCGATTACAACAGAACTCCCCCCCGGGCTGATGGTGTCGGCTGATGACGTGCTGCTGGAGCAGGTGATATGGAACATACTGGAGAATGCGGCCAAGTATACTCCTGCAGGTTCACCGATCAAGCTGGCCGCCCACGCGCAGAATGGAGGGGTGACGATCGAAATCACCGATTCGGGTCCCGGATTCGCCCCAGGGGAGGTGGAACGAATCTGGGAGAAGTTCTACAGGGGTAGGAGGGAAGGAACACGTGGCGCCGGTTTGGGTTTGGCCGTTTGCCGCTCGATCGTGGTTGCGCATGGCGGCCGGATTGAAGCAGAGAACCAGCCACAGGGAGGAGCTCTGATCCGGATTTGGCTGCCCGCCGCGGGTAAACCGCCGGAGGTGCCAGTTGCCTAACGCGCCCGAGATCCTCATCATTGAGGACGATCCGCAGATTCGGCGGTTCCTTCGCGCCACGCTGTCGGCCGAGCAGTACCAATACCACGAGGCGCTTACGGCTGCCGAAGGCATTAGCCAAGCCCACTCACGTCAACCGGACTTGATCCTGCTGGATCTCGGGCTCCCGGACCTTGACGGCCTCGAGGTAATCCGCAGCGTCCGCCAAGTCAGTCAGACCCCCATCATTGTACTCTCGGTCCGCAGTCAGGAAAAGGACAAGGTCGAGGCGTTGGATCTTGGGGCGGATGACTACGTCAGCAAGCCCTTCGCGGTTGGGGAACTCCTGGCTCGCATCCGCGCTGCGCTGAGGCGGGCCGCCACCATCCGCGACGGAGTTGAGGGAACAACCTTTCGCGCCGGCGAGCTCTGTGTGGACCTTGTCGCCCGCGTGGTGCGTGTCCGCGGCAGTGAGGTTCATTTGACTCCCACTGAATTCCGCCTTCTCGAAACGCTGGTGCACCACGCAGGCAAGGTCGTCACGCAGCGGCAGTTGCTAGTCGAGGTCTGGGGTCCACAGCACAGTGAGCAAGCGCAGTACCTCCGCGTGTATATGGCCCAGCTTCGGCGGAAACTGGAGACCGATCCCGCGCGGCCACGATATCTCCGCACCGAACCGGGTGTCGGTTATCGCTTGGTTTCTGAGTGAAGCGGGCGGCTGGAGAGAGTTTCGGTTCAAGGCCACGCTCCGAGACTGGTTAAAGTTGAGTAAGCTATTCCGAATCAATCATTCCACGAGTGGTTCCGCACCGCAAAATCCCCTTTGTTTGACTTGGGGAGCCAAACCTTTTCCGCGCACCCCGCCCCGCCCGCTGGTTAACGCCCCTCTCCGCCCAGAACTCCGCAACTGGCCGTGTTTTCGGCACTTCCTCGTCTCTGCTTTGTCCGCCGTGTCCGGCTTGCCGCGCCGATCTGCGCCCCCGCAACGTTTACCGGAGGCCGTTTTCTCCCCGTCTCCGAGAGAAACCAGGAATTGGTTAACAGCATCGCGAGGGTTGTCCAACCCCAAGCCGGACGTTCTGAAACCGGGTGGCGCGTATAGTTAACAAACACGGCCACACTTCGCGCAGCTTGTCGGCGGGCCGGCGCCCGGAAACAGGAAAACCGGAGGCTGGCCCGGGTGTCCCCCCATGGACAGGCGAGCCACACCCGATATTCAAGAAGAGGCTGCCGCGGCGCCGGTTTACTGGCCGGGAACCACGGGCGCCATAGAGATCCGCTTGAGATTGTCGAGCACGACACCCGGCAAGCCCGGATTGGCCTCGATGTCCATGCCGATCAACTCATCGCCCTG
>Ga0334722_10002281_pt1 | contig 21936 bp, 31 predicted proteins | sample C3_bottom_MG_FD_207210 | JGI IMG/M metagenome (GOLD analysis project Ga0334722, IMG submission 207210) | Sediment microbial communities from Yellowstone Lake, YNP, Wyoming, USA - C3_bottom | ecosystem: Environmental > Aquatic > Freshwater > Lake > Sediment | place: USA: Wyoming | collected... | reverse complement strand
CTATAATCAGATAATGTTGCTTTTGCTTCGGCCATAGTAATTTATTATTTTTTTGCATCTGCAGAACCCTTGGCTGCCTTAGCTGCTGCTAGTTCTGATTCTTTCTTTTTCATCTCGAGCTCTTTTTGCATCTTTCCTCCGTGTTTGTTGAACTTACGAGTAAGAGAAAATTCTCCTAATCGGTGACCAACCATGTCTTCAGTGATGAAAACCTCAATGTGGTCCTTGCCATTATGAACACCGAAGCTAAAACCAACCATTTCTGGGGCAATCTGACAGGCTCGGGCCCAAGTCTTAATAACACCGGTTTCGCCGGGCTTTTTACCTTCAATCTTTTTCAAGACTCGAGGGTCTACATATGGGCCTTTCTTCGATGATCTGGTCATGGTTTTGCTTTACCATGGCTTCAGGTTCGCTCGCTTTGAATGCAAGTAAACTTGCATTAAATCTCGCTGCCTGAAGTCATGAAAAATAAAGAAGCTCGAGAGAGAGCTTAGGAAGATATAATATAGAAATCAAGGCGTATTGTCAAATAAATGGTATAGAAAAGGCCCGGCGGATGTGCCGAGCCTCTTCTCACTACCCTACTTGGGACCTACGCCGCGCGCACGTGCACGTGGTTGTCCTCGACGACCGTCTTGTGCTTGGCCTTCTGACCAGGCTGAGGACCGACATAGTCGATCGTGTTGACGCCCGTCGGGTTCTCCCAGATGTGGTTGAACCAAACGACGTTCTCCGTGAACGGAGCGGTGTCGACGTCGATCGCTTCGACGCCATCCTCGTGGCGAGCCCAGACGAAGTTGACGACATGCTTTGTCGTCTTCCCCAGCTTGGCCTGTTCCCAGCTCTGAACGTCGACGATCTCGAAGCCGGCATTGTAGAGGTCAGCGAAGAGTTCATCCGCACTCGTGTTGAGAGCGTTGTCGACGACCTGAACGCCACGCGTGTCAGCCGGCGTCGCAGCCTTGAGGGCGGCGATGCGCCGATTGACGAGATCGTCTTCGCTCTTGCGAACGATGTGCCGGACGCCGTCAGGAACATGTGCCGGGTTCGTGAAGTAGAACTTCACCAAGAGGTACTTGGTCTTGCTGAGATCGAGTCCTTCGGGACGGATGAGCACGGTGTTGTCTCCGGTATGGGTATGTGAGAAGTGAAGAGCAGTGCAGGCTATAGGTTCCCCTATCTCTGCCTTACAGTTTAATCATAGCATACTTGAGATATAAAGTCAAGGACATTTAAGATACATAAAAGGGCCTTAAATAAGGCCCTTTTATGCAAGTTGAAGTATTATCTAGCTATAATACTTCGTTTTACTTATTTCCATTCATCTCTCCACGTAGCTTCTCGATAAATCGAGCAGCAGCTTCTTGACCACCAAGACCAAATGAAAGGCCTAGGGCAAGGGAGATAGCGATAACAATGCCTGTAAAGAGAGTCTGGCTAAAGGCTGCTGCGATGCCGAGCTGTGAAAGCGCGACGAGGATAGCAAATATCCAAACTGCCCACTTTGAAAGTGAACCAGCGAAGTGTGCTGAATGAATTTCAGCTGTCTTGGCTGCTGTGACTACTACTCGATCGATAATATCACCAACAACTCCTCCTACAAGTAGGATAAGTGCAGCAACAATTACACGAGGGAGATAAAGAAGAACAACATCACTAATGAATGCGTTAACTTGGCTGAGACCTAGAACGTTGAATGATCCGATAAGGAAAACAAGGATCACAAACCACTTAACAAGGCCACCAATGAAAGCTCCTGAATCGAGGTTTAGTCCTCCACGACGAAGGAAGGTCTCGAAACCTGCTCGTCTTAGAGCTTCGTCAACTCTTATAGATCGGAACACCTGCCAAACAGCTCGACCAAACAATGCACCAATGAGCCATCCGAGGATGAGGATAATAATTGCGACAACTAACTGTGGAACAAAAGCTACTACGCCCATCCAAAGGTTCTGGAATGAGAGAGTAAGAACTTGTCCCCATGATTGAATCAACATATGTTCTTGACTGAGGGTCTGTGCAAATGCACTTATTATTAATGTTACCTCTTTTTAGGGGTATGCTTTATTATACACCGCCAAAAACCATAAAAATAGGGATTGTATAGGGTTTGTGGATAATAAATGAGCCTAAACTGCCAATTTGTTTAATATTTTCTTGTGTTTGAAGTCTAGGATGTCTCGAACTAGTTTGTCATAGAGGCCTAATCTGTATTGAAAGTCAGCTGTCTCGAATGATGCATAACGTATCTCTCGACCAAGCATCGCTTCAATAGAACTAATAGCTTGAACCAAAACACCCTTCTTTAAATGGTCCCCCACTACGAGCATATCTACTCGGGCTTCTGGGTCATGAAGGAAAACTCCAGAGATTAAAATGAGTTTCATCGTCCCAGCTCGAGAAATCTTTTTGATTATTTCTTTTTCTGTAATAGGACTCGCATCTATGAGGAAACTATTCAAAGCTTCTACATAAGGGTAATCATAATTTAAAGTGTAACCCCCACTTTTTTTCTTTATTAGCCCAGCTTTCATTAAATTCCTAATTTCTCTAGCCACACTTGGTCGTCTCTCTTGAGTTCGGTCCGATACGACAGAAGCTTCGAAAACAACACCTGGATTAAATATAAACAAACGCATTATTTTCACTTTGGCTTCCCCGCCGAAGATATTTGATACTGACTTGGTCATACGGCCATTCTACTCACATTCAATAAGGAATACTAGACTATACAAAAAAGCCACTTTGTGTGGCTTTTTTGACACTGTTAAACCCCGAGGGTTCAACAGATGCTTATTTTAGAGTGACTTTACCTCCAGCTTCTTCGATCTTTTTCTTGATTTCGGTTGCTTCGTCATTCTTCATTCCTGCTTTAAGCATAGAAGGAGCAGCGTCTACGAGATCCTTGGCTTCTTTGAGGCCTAGGGCGAGAACTTCCTTAACTACTTTGATAACTGCAATCTTGTTCGCACCAGCATCTGTAAGTTCTACATCGGCTGTTGATTTGGCTTCTACGGCTTCACCGGCGGCTGCAGGACCTGCGGCTGCTACGGCTGTAGCTGAAACACCCCACTTTTCTTCAATAGCCTTCACTAGAGTGTTGAGTTCTAGTACGCTCAACTTCTCTACAGCTTCGATGATTTGTTCTTGTGTCATATTTTTATAATTAATTAATTCTTAGTTTTTGCTACCTCATTGAGCGCGATAGCGAATCGCTGTATTGGAGAATTGATGATGTTTACAAACATTCCACGAAGAACATCTGTAGTTGGGATGGTGGCGATGCCTTCCATCTCCTTCTTGTCCATGTATCGTCCTTCGAATACTCCACCGAGGATATGAATACCTTCAGGGAATTTCTTTTGAAAGCCGTAAACTCCACGAGCTGGAGCAATGAGGTCATCTGACCAAGCCATCGCCAGTTCGCCTGTGAGCTCTGGAAGTGTACCTTCAAATTTCTCATCTGCGAGCACTCTCTTGGTTAAACTTTTCTTAGTCACTGCGTATGAGACACCTTCGCCTTTGAGGGCTCGGCGCATCGCTGTGGCATCAGAAACCTTTAGTCCATGGAAGTTCACGAAGACAAGAGACTTGGCACCCTTGAGCGCTCCTTGGAGCTTATCAATGATTTCTCCTTTTTTGGTTCTTGATATTGCCATTGTTAATTAGCTGTTAGCTATCAGGTGTTAGCTGTTAGCTTATTGTTTTATTATTATCGACCACAAGGTCTAGAGTGTATCTAGACAGGACTTCTAAAGCTCACAGCTAATAGCTTGAAGCTAAAAGCTAGTCTCACGCCTGTTGTCTTTGACCTTATGCGGATACTTTATAGGATTTTGGGTTTTTGTCAACAAAAAATGCCTAACTAGGCATGGTGGTGATGAGGTGGGCAAATCGCTTCCGGAGGTCGTTCATAATTCGATCAGCGCCAGTCACAATTTCACCACGAGTCACTCGGAGCTCTGAATGTGGAATGCATTCGTTTGAATCGAGAGTGACAGGTAATTGATGTTCGTTGATCAAATCCACGACAATCTGATGACCCTTATCACAAGGACAATATACATACCTCGGCCAAGGATCTTTCTCTTGAGCTTCACTCATGATAAATCCTCGATTAAAGCGTCTTTCTAAAGTATAACTCGAATCGCATAATCAAAAATCCCCGAGTGGGGATTTTTTGATTTTACTTCTTGCCGACTTTTCGTCTGCGGACAATATGTTTGTTTGAATATTTCTTTGAGCGTCGTGATTTTTGACCCTTGCCTGTTGGCTTCCCATAGACACTGATAGCTCGTCTGCGTCCTCGTCCTTGTCTGCCTTCTCCTCCGCCGTGTGGGTGGTCTACTGGGTTCTGTGCAGTACCTCGGACTGTTGGACGAATACCTAACCATCGAGAACGTCCTGCTTTACCTAGATTTGTAAGTCTGTTTTCATCGTTAGAAGCTGTGCCGATAGTAGCATAAGCAGTTTCAATAACTTTCCTAACTTCTGATGAAGGCATCTTCACATCAACATAACCGCCATCCTTCGCAGATACTTCTACATAGTTTCCTCCTGAACGAGCGATGCGAGCACCACCCATAGGTTTAAGTTCTACTGCATAAACAAATGTTCCAACAGGAATATTTTTCAAAGGAAGTTTGTTTCCAGGGACAAGCGGAGCATTTTCAGAAGCAATAAATGTCTCTCCAACCTTGGCTCCTTTGTGTAGAAGTGCATAACGTCTCTCTCCATCTTTATAAGCCACAAGTCCAATGAAACAAGAACGGTTTGGATCGTATTCAACAGTTTTGATAGTGAAAGGCACGTTTAATTTATTGTATGTAAAGTCTATATCGCGGAAAAGTCTCTTGTGTCCTCCTCCCTTGTGTCGAGTTGTTATCTTCCCAGAATTATTTCGTCCATTGGCTCGTCTAAAACCCTTGGTCAAAGACTTTAAGGGCTCGTTTGTTGTTGTGAACTTTTTAAATTCAACGTTTGATGTTTGTCGTCTCGATGGAGATGTTGGTCTGTATTTCTTCATAAAATTTGTATTACATTACTTCGATTTTATCTCCCTTCTTTAATTCAACATAAGCTTTCTTTCCTCCTCCTTTGATGCCTGACTTACCTCGGCGAAAAACTTCCTTGCGAGGAATGGCGAGGAGGTGAACTGAGATAGGAGTCACCTTGTATGCATCCTTTATAGAAGCAATAACTTGTTTCTTAGTTGCTTCTTTGGTCACTTCAAAAACATAAATATTTGCCTTGTCTGCCTTCAAAGCTGCCTTTTCTGTCACTCTTGGCCTTAGTAATACTGTTCCTGGTTGAATATGGGTAGTCATAAAATTATTTCTTCTTAGTTGGTTGACCTGGGAGGTTTTTCAAGGCCACTTCTGGGTTTTCTATAATCAAATATTTGTATTTCAAAAGTGCGAGTGGGTGTAAGTTTCTTGATTCAATCACTTCCATGTTTGAAAGATTTGAAATAGCTTTCTCTGTAGAAGTATTTTTCTCTCCTAGAGCGATTACCGCAGCATTATTTTTCTTCTTGAAAATCATTTCAAAACCCTTGATGCCCTCAAGTTTCTTCATGGCTCCTATTGCAAGTTTAGTCTTTGGTTCCTTGAAAGAAATTGAATCAACAAAAAGCACTTCTCCATCTTTATACTTCCTTGAAAGGATGGTGTAGAAAGCCTTGGCCTTCATTTTCTTTGAAACCTTGCGGTCAAAGTTTTCTTCATTCCTAGGACCATGAGTAATACCTCCACCAACCCAAATAGGAGAACGAGTTGAACCGTGTCGAGCACGACCAGTTCCCTTTTGTTGCCAAGGCTTTTTGCCTCCCCCACGAACTTCTGCTCGATTTTTTGTATGGGCAACATTCTTTCTCTTAGCTGAATTAAGTGAAGTAGCCACTTGGTGAACAAGGTCAGAGTTCCATGGAAGTCCGAAAAGACTCTCTGATAATGAGATGGATGATTTTTCCTTTCCGTTTATGTCGTAGACTTTTGCTTCCATGTTTTTGAATTACTTTGACCAAATTTCTACTAGTGTTCCCTTCTTACCAGGGACAGCTCCATGAATCATGATTTCGTTTGTGTCAGGCAAGATTTTGATAATCTTTAGGTTTGACACTGTAACACGATCACCACCCATTCGGCCAGCCATCCTCAAACCTCTAGCCACACGACCTCCTGCACGAGCACCTCCACCAATAGAACCTGGTTCACGCTCAGAGTGTTTCTGTCCATGTGAACGTCGACCTCCTTTGAACTTGTGTCTCTTCACTACTCCTTGAAAACCCTTACCTTTAGAAACCGCAGTCACTTCAACGTTGTCTCCTTCACTAAAGATAGATAGGTCAATTGAATCTCCAATTGCTGGAATGATATCCGCATCCGCTAGCTTGTATTCTTTTAGATGTTCGAATTTATTGCCTCCCATCTGTCCAAGACGAGCTTTGGTGATGTTCTTCTCGCGCTTCTCACCGAATCCCACTTGGACTGCCTTATATCCATCTCGAGCCATATCCTTCACATTGGTGACCTTGACTGGAGTAGCAGAAAGGAGCGTGACCGGATAGGTCGCGCCGCTTTCATCGAAGACTTGAGTCATATTCACCTTTTTGGCGAGAAGGAATTTCATATTGGATTTTCTGAATTATTAGACGAGTTTGACGTCTATGTTTACACCGGAAGGAAGGTTCATGTTCGTAAGAGATTCAATAATTTTCTGATTTGGATTCTTTATATCGATGAGTCTCTTGTGTATTCGCATCTCAAACTGTTCTCGCGCGTTTTTGTAGACGAATGCTGCACGATTCACCGTATATTTCTTTATTTCAGTAGGCAAAGGTATTGGACCCATCACTTCTGCATCATAGCGAAGTGCTGTGTCTATAATTTGCTTCACAGAAACATCAAGAATCTTAGATTCATAAGCTCTAACTCTAATACGAAGCATTGAAATACTTTCTTCAGCTTTCACTGCAGCGCTTTTAGTCTTTGGCTTTGATTTCTCTTTCGTTTTTGTTGTTTCCTTGGCCATGTAATGTGCGATTGTTTAATGCTTAAGCAATAACTTTTGTTACCACTCCGGCACCCACTGTCTTGCCTCCTTCACGGATAGCGAAACGAGTCTGATCTTCTAGGGCCACTGGGGCTACGAGTTTAACTTTGAAAGTCACAGTGTCTCCAGGCATAACCATTTCTACTCCTTCAGCAAGAGTCACTTCTCCAGTCACGTCAGTTGTTCTGACATAGAACTGAGGCTTGTAGCCAGTGAAAAATGGAGTATGACGTCCACCTTCTTCTTTCTTCAAGATGTAAACTTCTGCTGTGAATTCTGTATGAGGAGTTACTGAACCAACCTTTGCAAGCACTTGTCCTCGGTGTAGGTCTTCTTTCTTCACACCTCTAAGCAAGATACCAGCATTATCTCCAGCTTGTCCTTCTTGGAGCTGCTTGTTGAACATTTCAATACCAGTGACAGTTGTTTTTGCAGTAGCTTCAATACCGATAATTTCTACTTCTTCACCAATCTTCACTATCCCTCTTTCGATACGACCAGTGACCACTGTGCCTCGACCTTCAATAGAGAAGATGTCTTCGATAGGCATAAGGAATGGTTTGTCTACTTCACGAACAGGGATTGGGAAATAGGTATCAAGTGCGTTGACTAGGTCAAGGATTTTCTTTGACCATTCATCATCAATACCTGTTGCTTCAAGAGCCTTAAGAGCTGAACCACGAATGATAGGAGCGTTAGCACCATCAAAATCGTATTTAGTGAGCAATTCTCTGATTTCTTCCTCAACGAGGTCGATGAGTTCTGGATCAGGAACCATGTCACACTTGTTCAAGAACACAATAATCTTTGGCACACCAACTTGTTTTGCCAATAGGATGTGTTCACGAGTTTGAGGCATAACTCCGTCAGTAGCTGCTACCACGAGAATAGCACCGTCCATTTGAGCGGCACCAGTAATCATGTTTTTAATGTAGTCAGCGTGTCCAGGAGCGTCCACGTGAGCGTAGTGACGAGAATCTGACTCGTATTCGCTGTGTGAAAGAGAAATAGTAATACCTCGAGCCTTTTCTTCAGGACTCTTGTCGATGTCTCCAACTGATTTCACTGTAGCTGTCTTGCCTGCGCGGTGAAGCACATTCAAAATTGCTGCTGTGAGGGTAGTCTTGCCGTGGTCAACGTGTCCAATAGTTCCTACGTTGATGTGTGGCTTTGAACGATTAAATTCTGCCATTTGAGTAAATAATTATTATTAAATTAAATAAGAATAAATTCTAAAGCGAAGGGAGCGCGCGAGAACATTTGCTCTCTTCGACCTAGAACTAGAATCGAGCGCGTAATAAAGCCATATTTTCATTCGGTCTATTAAGAAAAGATCTCAAAGAGCCAAAAAAAACGGCACATGACGCGTAAGGGCTATCTTACGCAAAATGGCTTAAATAGTCAATATCTAAAGGGACCTAAGAGAACATACAAAAAGCCCCACGAATGGTACTCACGGGGAATCCGTGGGACCTTTCGTGGGGCGAACCCCGACTACGCAGACTTCTTCTGCTTCTTGCCGATCTTGTTGCCACCCTCGACGATCGCGCGATGAGCAGCGCTCTTGCTTCGGGCCTTCGCCTTGTTGCGACGAGCCGGCTTGATCGTGCCGACGACCGCGTTCGCCAGGGTGGCGCGAACGCGCTCCCTCGCTGCCTCGCGGTCAACTTCCTTCAGTCGCTCGGACTCGAGCTCCATCGTCGCAAGTGCGTCGCGGAGACCCATGTACTCGAGCCGGAGGTCAGCCATGCTGACTTCCGGGTTGCAACGCGATGCGTCGTAACCGTTGAAGAAGTCCTGCACCGCCTCGGCGTTCTCGAGGAGCACGTTCGGATGGAGGGCGAAGATTCGCTCCCGCATCGTTTCGGAGGTGTTGAGCGCGGTGAGGTACCGGCGCTCGAACTCGGCCGACACCTTGAGGAACCAGCCCATCGTCGAGACGCCATGCTTCAGGCGTTCGATGGTGATGAAGGCCGGAACCTTCGAGGCGATCTCGACCAGTCGGTTGGCACCGGTGATCGAGCTCAAGGTACCCGTTTCGAACGGGAACCCGATCTCGGCGAGGCTCTTGATGCGCTGGTTCACCTTGCCCATCAGGGCAACGAACTCGTGCGCGAGCTTCTTCTGCAGATCAACTGCGGTCATTTGGTGCCTCCCGGCCATAGGCCAGTGGGTATTGAAAGGAACTGCTAGTACCTAAGTATATTATCACATTATATAATAAATGTCAAGCATTTAGCCTCAAATATAACATAAAACAGCCTTATTGAGCTGTTTAAAGTAAGCTAACAGCTGCTAGCTAATAGCTTTAAGCTTTATTCCCTGTTCTCTGCTCAATGATAGCTGTGGCTACGTTTGGAGGGACCACTGCATAGTGATCGAATTCCATTGTTGATGAACCACGACCTTCGGTCATAGAACGGAGGATGGTCACATAACCAAACATTTCTGAAAGAGGTACCATGGCTCGCACAACCTTTAATTCATTTCTATCTTCCATGGCTTCTATCTGTCCACGCTTCCCACTAAGGTTTCCAGTGATGTCTCCCATGAACTTCTCTGGCACCACTACTTCTACCTTCATGATTGGTTCAAGGATAACAGGTCTGGCCTTGCGTGCTGCTTCTTGGAAAGCTTGTGAGGCTGCGATCTTGTAAGCGATTTCTGATGAGTCCACATCGTGTGATGAACCGAAGTTAAGTTCACAAGAAATATCTACCATCTTGTAGCCGGCGAGGATACCACGCTCCATTGCTTCCTTCACTCCCTTCTCTACTGCAGGGATAAATTCCTGAGGGATAACACCTCCCTTAATAGCATCAATAAATTCGAAACCTTCTTCTCGGTGTGCATTCTTAGGTACTTTTTCTTCTGGATCATATTTAGGAAGAGGTTTAATCTTGATGCGAACGTGACCGTATTGTCCCTTACCTCCTGTTTGTTTGATGTATTTGTTATCAACTTCTGCTTCGCCTTGAATAGTTTCTTTGTAAGCTACTTGAGGTTTACCTACGTTGGCTTCCACAGAGAATTCTCTCTTCATTCTGTCCACAAGGATTTCTAAGTGAAGTTCACCCATTCCCATGATAACTGTCTCCCCTGTTTCTGAATCTGATTTAATTTTGAAAGTTGGGTCTTCGTCCGAAAGTCTCTTGAGAGCAAACCCCATTTTCTCTTGGTCAGCTTTTGTTTTTGGTTCAATGCGGAGAGAGATAACTGGTTCAGGGAATGTGATTTGATCGAGGATGATTGGAGAGTTTTCATCTGAGAAAGTATGGGAAGTCTTCGCGTCCTTAAGTCCTACCGCTGCAGCGATTTCTCCAGCATAAACTTTTTTCACTTCTTCTCTATCATTTGCCTGAAGTCTCACAATACGACCAAGTCTTTCTTTGTTGCCTGTAGTTGAGTTGTATATATAACTTCCTGATTCAATTGTGCCTGAATATACACGGAAGAATGTTAATTGTCCGACGAATGGATCTGCCTGAAGTTTGAAGGCTAAAGCAGAGAAAGGTTCCTCATCTGATGCGTGTCTAAGGATTTCTAGTCCGGTATTTGGATCAATTCCAGAGACTGGAGGAATGTCCAAAGGAGATGGAAGGAGTTCTACCACAGCATCGAGCACGAGTTGCACACCTTTATTCTTTAAAGCTGAACCAGCATAAACAGGGAAAATTTTATTGGTGATAACTGCCTTGCGGAGAGTTTCCTTTAGAGCAGAGAGTTCAATCTCCTTGCCTTCTAGATAAGCATTCATGAGATGTTCATCATTCTCTACAATTCTTTCTACGAGGTCAGCTCGGAATTTTGTCGCATCAGCGAGATATTCTGCTGGGATTTCCTTCTCAATCACTTGATTGCCCATATTGCCTTCGAAGTAGTAGGCTTTCATCTTTAGAAGATCCACAACTCCTTCGTGTTTATCTTCTTCTCCTATAGGGACTTGCATTCGCACAGCTTTCTTTGAAAGTCTATCAAGAATAGATTTGTATGAACGTTCAAATGAAGCGCCAGTTCTGTCTAGTTTGTTTATAAAACATACACGAGGCACATGAGCGTCTTCTGCATAGCGCCAGTTTGTTTCTGATTGAGGTTCTACTCCAGCCACACCGTCGAAGACAACGACTGCTCCGTCGAGTACTCGGAGAGAACGCTTCACTTCTACGGTGAAGTCGATGTGCCCTGGGGTATCAATAATATTGAAACGATATTTATTTTCTTTCTTCTCGTGTTCTTCCTTAGTCAAATATGTTGGAGCCCAAAAACAAGTAATGGCCGCCGCAGTGATGGTGATGCCCCTCTCTCGCTCTTGTTCCATCCAGTCTGTAGTGGTATCTCCTTCGTGCACTTCACCAATTTTGTGTTGTGAACCAGTATAAAAAAGCACGCGTTCGCTTGTTGTTGTCTTACCCGCATCAATATGCGCAATGATACCGAAGTTTCTAACTCTCTCTAGTGGATAATCTCGTTCCATTTAAATAACAAATTAAAAAACTATATTAATAAATAATTACCAAGCGAAGTGGGCAAAGGCTTTGTTGGCTTCAGCCATTCGGTGCGTAGTGTCACGCTTCTTTACTGCATCACCCTCATTGTTTGAAGCAAGGATAATTTCTTCGGCCAACTTCTCATGCATTGGTTTGCCTTTCTTACCTCTAGCCGCTTCAATAATCCATTTCATAGAAAGCTGTTGTCGTCTTTCTGGTCGAACTTCACGGGGAATCTGATAGTTCGCACCTCCAACTCTTCGAGAACGAACTTCCATAGTAGGACCAGTGTTCTTTAAAGCAGTTTCAAAAATTTCTAGCGGATCTGACTTAACCTTAGCCTTAATTTCATCAAAAGCACGATAAACGACTGCGCGAGCCGTAGTCTTCTTGCCTTCGAGCATGGTGTAGTTAATAAACTTAGCTACTTTTTCTGATTCATAGACTGAATCTGGAACTATTTTTGGTTTGGCTTTAAGTTTTCTTCGCATAAAAATTATTTGGCTTTAGGCTTCTTAGTTCCATATTGGCTTCTTGATTGTCGTCTCTTTTCTACACCTTGGGCATCGAGCAATCCTCGAACGATGGTGTATCTAACTCCAAGGTCCTTCACACGACCACCACGGATAACTACCACTGAGTGTTCCTGCAAGTTGTGTCCTTCGCCAGGGATATAAGCAGTCACTTCTTGGCCATTGGATAGACGAACACGAGCAATCTTTCGGACAGCGGAGTTAGGCTTCTTAGGAGTCTTAGTCGTCACTTTGGTACAAACACCACGCTTGAATGGAGAGTTGAAGTAGATTGGGCGGTTTTTTATAGTATTAAAGCCACGAGTAAGAGCAATCGCCTTTGATTTGCGAGTAGTTTTGCTTCTTTTTCTCTTGACTAGCTGATTGATTGTTGACATAAAAAGCCTCCAAACGGAGACCCATACTCTACTAAAAAGAATGGATTAGCGCAAGTATGTAGCTAAATACCAACCCCAGTTATAAGTCTAAAAAGTACGCCAGCGAGAGGAGCAACATATTGCCAACCAAAAAATATAAAGATTAAAACCAACATAAATCCATATCTTTCGAAGAATGAACGAAATTGATACATTTTTTCTGGGAAAATGGCATAAAGAATCTTCGAACCATCAAGCGGAGCAATGGGCACAAGGTTAAAGACCATGAGGATAATATTGATGAAGACTATAAGTGCGGTGATATGAATAACAGCAGGGTTTGCAGATGCTCCAAGAGCATAAAATCTAAGAAACAATCCAAATACTATAGCCAAAAACAAATTTGAGGCTGGACCAGCTACAGCCACCAAGGCTTCTGACCACCTTCCTGGTCTAAGATTGTGTGGGTTATAAGGCACAGGCTTTGCCCAGCCGAAGATGAATCCTCCGGTCATGTAGCAAAGAACAGGCACAATAAGAGAGCCCATAATATCTAAATGTTTGAATGGATTGAGAGTCAGTCTATCTTGATACTTGGCTGTTGGATCACCAAGGTAATAAGCCATATAGCCATGACTTATTTCATGGATGACCACGGACATGATTAAAACGGCTATTTGAAATATAAAATCAACTTGCATAAGAAGATTATACACTAATCACATAAACTGAACGTAAAATTAAGTTTATTAAAGAATGTCAGCGAGGGCTGAAGCTTTTTTATCAGAGTCGGCCATTACTTCATCTCTTAATTTAATACTTTTTTCTGTTACTTCTCGTTCTTTTTCCTGCCTTTGAGCTACAGAAAGGTATTTTTCTGCAATATCTTGCGCTTCAAAATGGTCTAGTAATATTCCATCTATACTACCCCTACATTCTTGTATGTTACGTTGAACAACAACATCGTGTCCTTTAATTTTTCCAGTAATCGTATAAACAGATCTACTAATTTCTTCTAATCTAAGATCTGAATTCTTAAGTAATTCAATCATTTCTTTAGGATCTGTTTCTTGCATCAAAAAATCTTCGCGGCTTTGGGAAGCTTTTTTCTGTGCTGGTGATATTACTGCGTCTGCTTCTGCTTCTTGTTCTGGTGTTGGTAAAATATCTTCCATTCCCATATAATTTTTTATTAGTATTTAATACCCCAATTCTACCCCCCCCGCTAGAATTACAAGGTCTTAAAATCTCTCATCCCCCTCTTATCTCTTACCCCCTTAAAACAAATATACATCTATAACCCGCTATAGCGTGAATTAGATGTATTGATGTGTGTGGTGATATAGAAAAAATAAATAAACAAATACTAAAACAATTTAAATATTTCTCTCAAATGTTTGTCATTCTCAATCTCGTCTACAATCATGTAAAGGATATCTTTTCCTATACCTAAATCAGTTTTCAAAAGACCAATTATGTTTTCACAATCATATGGATAGACCCAAACACTATCTTGCAACCTTTCGAAACCAGCTGATACAAATAGATTTCTGACCTGATCTCGAACTTTTTTCTTTTTCTCCGGGATATCGAAAATTACCACTCGCCACTTTTTATCCCAATTTTTTGGCTTATTTAATTTATAATCAGCAATTTCCCACAAGCGCAACGCTTTCTCACCTTCAGATGTTAGTTGATAATGTCCGTCTTTATAGACAAGTAGTCCCCGCTTCACGAGCTTGCTAGCAGATGACTTGATAATCTCACCCTGCCTCAAATTTTCTAGTAAACCCAACTTATCCATTGCACCCAATACTTGCGGAGCAACTAAAGCTGTAGCCAAAATACCTGTCGACGCAATAGCGTGAAGAATTATCTTCTGTATTTCCCCTCGTCTTGCCTTTTTCTTACTTTTTATTTCTATATTTCCCATACATCTATAATCCGCTATAGCGTAATTATAATGTATATGAGGTGAAAATAACAATGATTAATCAATGTTCAAGCAGCCAATTCAAACTTTGCAATTCCAGTTTATCGTGTTAGGATATTCACCTATACAAATATATGGCAAGAATCTGTCCAATCACTAAAAAGGGTTCAAGAATTGGTGGAGGCTACTCTAACCGAACTCGTGCTACCCAATTCAACCCTACAGGTATGGTTCGCAAGTACCCAAACCTCCAAAAGAAGCGTGTTTATGTGCCTGAACTAAAGAAAACAGTCACTCTTATCCTCTCTACTAAAGCTATCAAGACCATCAACAAACGTGGTGCTCACAAAGTTCTATCTAAAGCAGGTCTTATCTAATTTTTAAATTTTTCCCATCTGTTTCAAATTCTATTGTGCCTTTTTCTATAGTTGAAAGGATTTTCGCGCCTAATTTATTTAAAGTATCCAACGTTTCTTGATTAGGATGACCGTATCTATTATTCAAACCTGCAGAAATCACAGCATATTCTGGACGAATCAAACTTGCATAAGCCATAGAGGTAGAAGTTTTTGAACCATGATGCCCCACCTTCAAAACATCACTCTTTAACTCTTTCTTCCCATATTCCATCAACATGTATTCAGATTTTTTTGGTGAATCTCCAGTCAGAAGAAAAGATTTGTCTCCATAAACCAACCTCGACACTACTGAAGCTTGATTCGTTTCCCATTTAGATACATCTTGGTCAGGAAATAGTATTTCAAGTCGTGCTCCATCATTAAAATTCACCACCATGCCCCTTCGAGCAAGTAAACTCTCAACATTTCTATTTTTTAATTCTGCTCTCAAATTATCATCCACCTTGCTTGGTGATTCAACCCCAGGTTCTAAAAATTTTCCCACAGAATATCTAGAGACAACTTCTGATAATCCATAAATATGATCCTTATCTGGGTGAGTTTCTATCACTACATCTATACGTCTATCTCCAAAAGGTAAAACTTTGCCCAATTCTGTGAGCACTTTGGTATTTGGTCCACCATCAACCAATACTCGTCCATGAGTCGGTGAATCTATAAAAATAGAATCACCTTGCCCAACATCGAAAAAATAAACATGGAGGTTTGATGGCTGTCGTTCATAAACAGCTACCCAAACAACTAGATTAGAAAAGACTAAAACAATCAAAAATAGCTTCTTCCAACTCTTTCTTAGAGAATCCATACCTATAGTATAATTCTCTTATGCAAACATACGAAGAAAAGAAATTTAACATTGGAGAACTTAAAGGAATAAGTGCGAAGACAATTGAGGAACACTTGAAACTCTATGCAGGGTATGTAAAAAACACGAACGACCTACTTGCGTCTGGGCCATACGACCGCAGATTTCCATTCGAATACAACGGAATGAGAAATCATGAGGTTTATTTTGACTCCCTATCTGATGGAGCAAAAGAAATTAATCCAGAAAGTGAATTTTCAAAAAGACTTGTAGAAACTTTTGGTTCTGTTGAAACATTTATTTTAGATTTCAAAACACTTTCATTCACTCGTGGTGTAGGATGGGCAGTACTTTGGTTTGATAAAAAAGACAATCGATTAATAATTTCTTGGGTGGACGAACAACATCTTGGACAACTAAACAATTGTGAAATGATTCTTGGTTTGGATATGTGGGAACATTCATACGTTGCAGATTATCAACCAAGTGGTAAGAAACAATATGTAGAAGATTTTTTCACTAATTTGAACTGGAGTAAAATAGAAGAGAATTATAATAAAGCGCAATAAAAATATGTCTATAGATTTTCACGAAGAACAACCAAAAGAAAAAACTCACGAGAGCATCCTACAAATTATCCAACCCAAAGGAGAAAGAAATTGGACTATAGGCTTTGATGCTCATTCTTCTGCAGAAATAGAAGCATATGATGAAGCAGTGAGAGGTATTCTCCAAAGAGAAATGTTTATTCCCCATCTTGATGCGACAGAGAGCACAGATACTCATCATGAATGGATTATTGGTGATAATTCAATGAAAGATTATGACCCAGAAGAAGTAACTGAACATTTATCACAAGTCACAGAAGAAATAGATAGGCTTGCTCATCATTATCTCTCTCTCAAAAAAGCTGCCTAAATATTTGATTTAACTTTTTTATATAAATAAATCCTCAATATTAAAAGCAGATACAAAATTATCATAAGCCATAGTGGGAAGTTTTTTATACTTATTTGAGCGAAAGGTAAATTGCCCAGATAATGTGCCACACCCAAAATCCACATGAGTAATAGATGTGTGATGTACACAAAAGGCAAAGCCAAATACACACTAATAAATCCAAGGAGTGTAGAAACAAATCCAATAAGCATAGTAATAGGGACAAAAACTAATATAAGCATATTTGAGAGGATGGAAACATTAGAAAAATTCCCCATAGAATAAAGCAAGAATGGGAGAACGGTTAGTTGAGTGGCAATAGTTGTAGAAAGAATTGAGCGTAAACCATATTTTTCTGGGATTTTTGTTAAATAATTCAATACAATCGGCTCTACATAAACGAGAGCGAGTACTGCAAGGAAACTCAACTGAAACGAAGCATCAAAGACTAATATTTTTGGATTCTCAAGGAGCATAAGAAAGCCAGCTGTAAGTAAGGCTCTAGGGATCGAATAAGTTCGACCCATAGATTTGCCCAAGACTACAATCAAAACCATAATGGCAGCTCTCACCACCGTCGCCGTCGCTCCAGTCATAAGAGTGAAGAGAATTACCCCAAACACTGATGCACTGGTGGCCAAACGGAGAGAAAGGAAACTAAAAATTTTCTTTATAAACTCAGCCACTATAGTGATGTTGTATCCAGAAAGCACCACTATATGCACCACTCCCGCACGCCTAAATTCATCCAAAATATCTTTAGGTAAAGCCTGCTTACCAGATACCAAAAGCCCTGCGAGCAAACTTGATTCTGGTTCGACTAATATTTGATTCATCTTATTTGTGAAGACACTTTTAACCTTATAGAGAAAGGCTTTAACACTATTACCCTTATCTGATTCAAAGATTTTTATTTGAGCGAAGCTCATCGTATAGTAAATATCTTCTTTGGACAGATACGCTCCATAATCAAAATCTCTACCTGTGTCTGAAGGAATTTTCTCTGGTAACTCGAGCTTCCCCATTACTTCCACTTCATCTCCATAATTTACTTTTGAGAACAGGTTCGTACTCACGAGCACTCTATCATTGCCCGTATCCACTATCACTCGAATATCATTCTCCCTATGTTCTGGTTCACTCATCACTAATCCCTTTATAGTCACCTTCTTACCTATATTCGAAACCAAATAATTATCTGATTCATGAAAATCTTTTACTGCATACCTCATTGCCCCTAAACCAAAACCAGAAACAATTAAAAAACTTATTAAAAATATAATTCCTATTTTTTCTTTAGTAAATAAATACAAAACACTACCAACCATTCCAACACTAATTAAAACCAAACTATAAATGGGTATGATAAATATAAATGATGAAAACAGAATCCCTAATATAAAACTCCATATGAAAACAAAAACTCCCGCATGTCGGGAGTTTTTGAATTTGTTAAAGTTTAATTTGATATTTATTCCTTTCTCCATCATACAAATCTATTTTCTCTCCGTCTGCAAAACTGGTGGCTATCACATCACATCTCTCATTGCCTTCTATACCTGCGTGGCCAGCGATTAGTTTCCAATGCAAATCTTTACCTTGAATAGCTTCAAACAAGTTAATCCACAAATCTTTGTTCTCTACCGGCTTCTTGCCTGCAGTCTTCCAATTGTTCCTGTGCCACCCATGAATCCATTCGGTAATTCCCTTTACCACATATGAGGCATCACAGTAGATGACAGCTTCTGGGTTTGAGCTATTAGCTAACAGCTCACAGCTCACAGCTTGAATCGCGGCGATGAGTTCCATGCGGTTATTGGTCGTATGATCCTCACGACCACCTAATTCAATAACCCTATCATCACTAGCGATTACTACCCCCCATCCCCCTGGACCAGGGTTACCTCTAGAAGATCCATCCGTATAAATAATTATCATTAGTCGATTATATCACTATGTTTTGTTTGAGTTTATAAGTATTTCCATGCCTCAGTAACCCTAGATAAGACTGAATTGTCTCTTGTTTTGCTAGCTGGTTTCCAACATTCTTCATCATTCTCCTCTTGGTACTAGTTCTCAAAACCCTATGATGAGAGAAATGAACCCAACCAAGGAAATCAATACCAGAAGCAAGAGTTTTAATATGAACCTTATCTGGATGTAGTGAAAGCTTAAGATTGTTGTTTAAAAAGAAATTTATCTTAGATAACAAATACTCAAGTTCTATTCTAGTATTTTGCAAAATTACAAAATCATCTGCGTATCTAATATAATATTTAACCTTTAATTCTTGCTTTATATACTGATCAAATTCATTCATATAAATGTTTACTAATAGTTGAGAAGTTAGGTTGCCTAGAGGTAGACCATTACCTTCTGTACCAGAATTAAAACTTTCTATAACTTTTCTAATTAACCAAATTGTATCTTCATATTTAATATTTTTCCTTAATATATTCAGCATTACTTCGTGGTCAATACTTGCAAAGAATTTTCTTATATCACACTTCAACACCCAACATTGTTTAGTATTATTCTTGGATACCTTGTATGAAAAGTCCCTAAATCTATTCATGGCTTTATGAGTGCCTTTGTTTAATCTGCATGAATATGAATCTGCTATAAATTTCTTATCAAAATACGGATAAAGAATACGATATATAGCGTGATGGAGTAATCTGTCTCGAACATAAGCTTTGTGAATATTACGAGGTTTTGGATCTGAAATATTAAAAGCTTGATAACTTGAGTGTATATAGATTTTTGAACTTAAATCCATATGCAAAAAAATAATATTTTGCATTAAATTTATTTGAAACTCTTGCACATCTTTTCTATTTCTTTTACCTCTTATAAACTCTCTCCACGCACAGAGTAAATTTTCTATCGAGATGATAGTATTGAATACATCACTATGAAGACCCCCCCCCCCGCACGGATTTTGCCGGTTCTCGAAAAGATTAAAAGTGTATATATCTTGTGGCATGAATGTCATTCTATTCTACCTAAAACTCAACGATATTCTGTGGGTAACAGAGTAGACAAATTATTTATAGAAATTATCGAAGTGGTATCTCTGGCCGGATTTTTACCTAAAGAGAAAAAATTGTCATATATAGGAACCTCTATCCGCAAACTTGATACCATAAAGATTCTTCTACTAATTCTATGGGAAACGAAATCTCTTGATAATAATAAATATATTGCCTTATCACTTCCAATAGACGAAATAGGTAAAATGCTCGGTGGCTGGAAAGGACAAATAAATAAACAAAACTCTCCTGTGTAGGAGAGAAAGAAAAGAATTGCGAGGACGCACGAACACGAAGCGTTTGTCAGCGTTCCACCTGTTGTCAGGATGGCCGTTGTTGCTGTTCAACCACACACCGTCGTCATTGTGTTCCAAGTTGAACACCTTGAGGTTGCCGTTCGAATCGGTCATGTGCAAAGCACCTTCCGTACCACCACCCCTCAAATAATCTCAGGGTTGAATATCATTACACATCATAATGCGATAGTACTTTGCACCAAGTATCTTCATTTTTTATTTGAAGTGTCTACACAAACCCTCCGTTTGAATCCTTGAACGCAAACGCTCTCAGTTTGTGGATACTGGGTTCGGTCGCAAACAACCTTGATCATTTGCAGATTAACCTACTTCCAAAATAATTTTATCAAAAAAATGGGCCCCGCAAAATCTGCGGGGCCCGAGGACAAAGGTCAAAGTGTCTAAAAGACCACAGTGACCAGAGTCCTAAGTACAACTAGCGAGGACGCACGAACACGAAGCGCGTGTCAGCGACCCACCTGAAGCCAGGATGGCCGTTGCCGCAGTACAACCACAAACCGCCGACACGGTGAGCCAAGAAGAACACCTCGAGGTCGCCGACCGAATCGGAGATTGGCTCCATCGCAACGATGAACCACTCACCACGGGGTTGGTCCTTGTACTGCAGGCGCAGTTGCGGACCGACCTCATTCGGACAGAGTGCCAGACCAAGCTCGATAGCTCGGTCGTAGACCTCCTTGCGAGTGGCGCCGTTCTCGAAGCCGAGTTCAGCAACCGAGATGTTGACGAGGTCGAGCTCCATCTCTACTTCGCTCACCGTGAACGCAGGCTTGCCCAGGATGTCGTTCGCCCAGTCGCCGATTCGGAACCCCGCCTGCTTGATGGCAGTGCGGAAGTCGTCAGCGGTAGTGAGACCGATGCCGAGCTTCACAGTCTTCCAGACCGGAAACTGAGTGACCTTCGTCTCGACGAGAGACTTCCAGTTCCTCACGAACTTCGCGAGTTCACGATAGAAGTTCTCACCATCGTTAGACATCATCTTGTTCACGATGTCGATCAACAGTCCGAGCCACTTCTGCGGGACAGCGACGAGAGCTCGCGTGAGCGAGCCGAGCATGTCTTTGGACATGGTCTAATTCTCCATAAACGGGAGCTTGCTAGAGGGCTGACACAGGATGTGCTTCGCCATAGCTTCAAATTTACGAGTGTCAAACATCTGATGTTAGACAACTCATACTCTCAAAGCTATGGCGATTCGCTAGTTAATGTAAAGAACCTTACATGTATATCATACACCCAAATTGGCTAAATGTCAAGGATTTTAGCCTCAAATGTCTATTTATAGCCCTATTTCGAGGATACGCAGGCGGACTTCTGGGCGGTTCATGAAGTAGGACTTCTCAAGGTGAACGGAAAGTGAGATTTTGTGCCCTGCGGTTAGGGGTATTTTTTGATCTTCTATAGTAGTGAAGAACTGTATAGCTTTTATACTTCTTCCTTCTTTAATCTTAAAGATAATTTCAAGGTGGTCTCCTTTCTTCCCAAAATTCTTGGCTGATTTTATCTCTGCATTCTTTATATAAAACACTGGTTTTGGATTCCCCATTCCAAAAGGAGCGAAGGGAGCGATGGTGGCCCAAAGGTTTTCTCCTACATCTTCGATTTGGATTTTTATTTTGGTCTCCTCAACATTCGATGTTTTAGAATCCTTTAACATCGAATGTTTTCCGACCACAGTAGATAATTTTTCTTCTAAAACTCCAATCTGTTCAAGTGACGCAGAAAATCCTCCAGCCCCAGCATGTCCTCCGAATTCAGTGAAGGCCTGCTTCGCTCCTTTCATTAATTCAAATAAATCTATCCCATCATAAGAACGACAAGAGCCTTTGATAATTCCATCACCATCTCTCCCCCACACGAACACAGGTCGAAGATAATCTTCTACAAGTGAATTTGCTACGAGTCCAAGCAAACTTGGTTTCCAATCTGGATTACCAATCACTATCACCGCGGGGGTATCTTGCCTCGTAGATAATTTATGCCTCGCATCTTTAACCAATTGAGCCACGATGCCCTTGCGTTCATTATTTATTTGTTCGAGATGTATGGCATATTTTTC
>Ga0334722_10002279_pt1 | contig 21940 bp, 13 predicted proteins | sample C3_bottom_MG_FD_207210 | JGI IMG/M metagenome (GOLD analysis project Ga0334722, IMG submission 207210) | Sediment microbial communities from Yellowstone Lake, YNP, Wyoming, USA - C3_bottom | ecosystem: Environmental > Aquatic > Freshwater > Lake > Sediment | place: USA: Wyoming | collected... | reverse complement strand
CACAGGAATACTTACTGATTCAGAAATTATTTTTGTGAGTTCAATGGCAAATCCGTTTTTTGTTCCGTCATGATTCATGGAAGTAAGAAGAATTTCTCCCGCACCACTTTGCTCGGCTTCTTTTGCCCATTGAAATGCGTCAATATCAGTTTCTATTTTTCCACCATTCAGAAAAACCTTCCATTGCCTCACCCACTGTTCCTCTCCACGAGGAGAGGGAAGTTCTCTCACATCTATAGCTACAACCACGCACTGACTTCCAAACCGTTTTGCCAAATCAGAAATCAGGTTTGGATTTTTTACTGCGGAGGTATTGATGGAAATTTTATCAGCTCCTGAATCAAGAAGTATGGAAACATCTTCCACAGAATTTATTCCTCCGCCAACAGTAAAGGGAATATTTACTTTGGCAGCAATTTTTTTTACAAGTTCGGAAAGTGTTTTTCTTTTTTCATTCGTAGCGGTAATGTCAAGAAAAACCAGTTCATCGGCTCCACTCTTCGCGTAATATTCTCCGAGTTCAACCGCATCGCCAGCATCACGAAGGTTTTCAAAGTTCACGCCTTTTACGGTTCGTCCGTCTTTTATATCGAGGCAGGGGATGATTCGCTTTGCAAGCATTTTAAAGTCCGAAATTCATTTTTAATTCATTTATAATTTCTTTTCTCAACTTAATAATTTCTTCGCGCTTTTTGTTTTCAAGAGAAAAAAATCTCCATTGCCCTAAAGTTTTTTTCAGAAAAGTATAATACACCAGCGAAAACAATCCGCTGAGGGGGAGTAGAATTATGTATGCTCCAAGTATCCACCAATTTCTGAAAATCAACGCTATAGAAAGAATTTGTATAAGATAAAAAATCAAATACAACATCGCGCTTACATACATATTTACCGATGCGTGAAATTCAACCTGTTTGACAATGCGATTGGCGGTAGCATATCCTATTTTATATGGAAGATAATTATTTATGAGACCGAACAAATGAAAGGGGAAGCAGAGCAACAGCCAGAAGCCAGAAGCCAGAAGCCGGAAACCGGAAATCTTTTCCTTTTTCACAATCCAATCGCGCACACGGATGTTTTCAATCTGTGCGAGATAGTTTCTCACGTTTTTTCTGAAAAAATTTACTGCTTCAGGATTTTGCCCTGATAAATTATTTACTGCCCGGACAATTTTTTGGGTGATAATGAATTTTTCTTTTTTACCTCCTGCAATTTGATTCCCAAATATCTCTTCCATATCTGAAACAAGCTGGTCATTTTGCACATCATCAATATGCACAACTAATTTTGATAATTCTTTCTGAAGATGTTTTGTAAATTCATTAATCGCAATCGCTTTGTCTTTCGCATATGCATCCTGAAAATCTTTCATGATAATCGGTTTTCCATAGTTAAACACCAAATCGCTCCGGAACTTTTTCGGGTTTGTATAGTTCATTCCAAGAGGAATAACTTTCAGTCCCAGTTTCCAATCTGCAGATTCCTCAGAGGAGAAAGCAATACGGGCAGTGCCTTTTTTAAGTTTTCGAAGCCGCCTTTCCTGTATGCAAATCCCTTCTGAAAACATGAGGATTGTTTTTTTCTGTTTTAGCTTTTCTGTGCTGATGCGAAATGTTTCTTCATTTTTATGAAGGTTCTCTGCGCCTTCCAACAGACGATAGATGGGAACCATCCCAAGTTGCCTGACAAAAATCCAATAGAGGATTTTATTTTGAAAAACATCTCCCCGAGCAAGAAAATGAATCCGTTGTTTGGAAAAAACCGCAATAGAACAGGGGTCGCACAACGCATTCGGATGATTGGATGCGATGATAAGCGGTTCACCCAGCGGAACATTCGTTCTTCCCAGCACAAGAGGATTGCGATAAAAAATCCGTGTGGCAATGCCCACAACTATTTTTAAAAAATAATAAAGCATAATTGATGGCAAAGATAGTCACACAAAGGAATCAGCTCTGTGTATGTTGTATGGCACGCTTGGGGGATAAAGAATATTTGCAGAAATGTTTTTTCTTCACAACTTAAACACAAGCCCCGCTCCAAGCAGAATAAAACTTTTTGATTTCCAGGAAAAATTATAAGAGTTGGCAGCGTTGTCTTCAATAACTCCGTTTGGATAATTGTAATGATCGAAATTATAGAACAACCTCAATCCCAAAATTTTCCCGAACCAAAATCTTGAATTCAGATTAAAGCCGAAGTAAGTTCCGTCTGCCCGGGCAATTCCGCCAGAATAATTATTTGCATTGTAAACAAAATGAGAATAACCGAAATCTAATCCTGCAAAAAGATCAATATGTTTGGTCCGAAGTGCATGCGCTCTTGCAAAGACAGCAAAATCAAGCCCATGTGCCTTTTCAGAAGTTGAATCGTTTGTAATGTAACTGCTGTAATTGAATTTACCTCCTATTCCAAGCCAATTGGTCAAGCCGTGTTCAAATCCCACAGGAAAAAGTTTCGCGGCTGTGGAATCGTGTGAAACAGGAATGTTTGGATTTGATTTATCTTTGAAATCAACTTTGTAAGCGCCTATTCCGATTCCCGGTTCAATAATATTTACGTCTTTTTCAAAACTTTTCTGAGAAAAAAGTGATGAAACAAAAAGCTGGCTGGTGATGAAAATAGAGATGTAAATTTTATTCATAAATGAAATTTATACAAAGTTAAGTTTTTTATACTTTAGCAACGATTTGATATATGGGAACATCCGAAAAAATACTTGTGATTGGTTCTTCCGGACAAATTGGAACAGAACTAACTGAAAAATTACAGGGATTATACGGTTCAGACAATGTGATTGCTTCAGATATAAAGAAATCATTCAACTACAAAGGAATTTTTGAAGAGTTGGATATTCTTGATGAAGCAAGAATAAAGGAAGTTGTTACCGACCATTCAATCACGCAGGTTTATCTTCTTGCGGCTCTTCTTTCAGCCACTGCAGAAAAAAATCCTCAATTCGCATGGAAACTGAACATGAACAGTTTATTTAATATTCTTGAACTCGCCAAAGAAAAAAAAATTAAAAAAATTTACTGGCCAAGTTCAATTGCTGTATTTGGACCCACAACCCCTAAAGAAAACGTTCCACAGCATTCGATAATGGAACCGGCAACTGTTTACGGCATCAGCAAACTGGCAGGAGAAAGATGGTGCGAATATTATTTTAAGAAATACGGAGTTGATGTTAGAAGTTTGCGCTATCCTGGTTTGATAAGTTATAAATCTCCACCCGGTGGCGGAACAACCGATTATGCGGTGGACATTTTTTACCAAGCCACACTTAAGGGAAGGTACGAATGCTTTCTGTCTGAAAACAGTTACCTGCCTATGATGTATATGCCGGATGCCATTCGGGCTGCTATTGAGCTTATGGAAACTGATGCATCAAATGTTGATGTTCGATCTTCTTATAATATCTCTGCAATGAGTTTTTCTCCAAAAGAAATTGCAGTAGAAATTAAAAAACACATTCCTGATTTTTCTATCAGCTACGCTCCTGATTTCCGCCAGCAGATTGCAGATTCCTGGCCTAAAAGCATTGATGATTCGAAAGCAAAAAATGATTGGAAATGGACACATAAATATTCTTTGAATGAAATGACAAATGATATGCTTGAACACCTATCCATCACATTGCAAAGAAAAAGTATATAACAAACATGAATTTCAGTGAAGATTAAGCGAAATTACCACGTAGCTCATCGAATAAAACACATCATTCGTCTAAAATCCTGTTTTCCCCCTTGTTCGATACAAAAGATTATCCTACATTTACACTATGAATCAAAACGAAATTTTATGAAGCAATTTTTACTTTTGATATTCATTTGCTCAACCGCTCTTGCGCAATCCACAAACAGCGATACACTAAATCAAGTGGACCCAAATACAGGTTTTAAGCAAGGGTATTGGATAGTTTACAACAGTATAAAAAAACTACCAAGTTATCCTGCCGAAGCAAAAGTTGAAGAAGGAAAATTTGCTGACAGTAAAAAGATAGGTATTTGGAAAATGTATTTCCCAAACGGAAATATTAAGAGCGAAATCACATATACAGATAACCGCCCTAAAGGATATGCAAAAATGTATTATGAAAACGGTAAACTTCAGGAAGAAGGAAATTGGGAAAATAACCGATGGGTAGGTGATTACAAGTCATACTATGATAATGGACAAACCTTTTACGATTTCAAATACACAAATACCGGAAAAAGAGAAGGTGTACAGAAATATTTCTATGATAATGGAAAAACGATGATGCAGGGTGAGATGAAAGACGGTAAAGAAACAGGTACTTGGGAAGGATATTATGAAAATGGCGATCTCAGGGAGAAAAAAGTGTTTAACGATGGAGCATTAGATCCGGCAAATACAGAAATTTATGCGCCTAAGCAACCTCTGCCTGAAAAGAAAGACGAACCTGTAACAAAAGAACCTCCCAAAATTGCTGATGTTTCGAAAGAAAAAACCAATGCAGCGCAAAAACCGTTTGACGGAAATGGATATGCAAAATTGTTCCTGCCGGGTGCAAGAATTTCCAAAGATGGTGACTTCAAAAACTATCGTCTTATGAGCGGGAAAGATTATATCTACAATTCAGATGGAATTCTCGAACGCATAGCTGTTTACAAAGACGGGAAGTATATCGGAGACGCTCCAATTGAAGAAAAAGATAAATAAGCGTCAGCCCAAACTTACGCATCGTTTCAGATTAGTCCTGATAAGAAATTATCAGGACTAATTTTTTTATCTACTTTCGCCTTCAATTATGACACTTCAGCAGATAGAAATATACAACACTCTTACTCGAAAAAAGGAAAAATTCATGCCGCTGAATCCGCCCTTTGTCGGCATGTATGTTTGCGGTCCAACAGTTTATGATGATGTGCATCTCGGAAATTGCAGGACATTCATTTCTTTTGATTTGATTTACAGATATCTTAATCATGCAGGATATAAAGTTCGTTATGTACGTAATATCACAGATGCAGGACATCTGGAAGGCGACCGCGATGAAGGCAGTGATAAGTTTGCCAAGAAAGCGAAACTTGAACAATTGGAGCCGATGGAAATCGTGCAGAAATACACACTAGGATTTCATGAAGTGATGAGGTTATTTAACACGCGACCGCCAAGCATTGAACCTACGGCAACAGGGCATATCTCTGAACAAATTGAAATGACAAAAAAAATTATTGAATCAGGATTAGGATATGAATCGAACGGAACAGTTTATTTCAATGTAGAAAAATATTCTACGAAAAATAATTACGGAGCTCTTTCAAACAGAAAACAGGAAGAACTACTGGAAGGCACGCGCGAACTTGGCGGACAAGACGAGAAGAAAGGAAGATTGGATTTCGCTCTTTGGATAAAAGCAAAACCCGAACACATCATGCGCTGGCCTTCGCCATGGGGATGGGGATTTCCGGGCTGGCATATTGAATGTTCTGCTATGAGCGCAAAATATTTAGGCACTACCTTCGATATTCACGGTGGAGGAATGGATTTGATAGCTACACATCACACCAATGAAATTGCTCAGTCGCAGGCATGCAATCATTGCGAGCCCGTAAAATATTGGATGCACACGAACATGCTCACAGCAAACGGTGTGAGAATGTCTAAATCAGCAGGAAACGGATTTCTCCCTATGGAACTTTTCACCGGAAGACACACTCTTCTTACCAGAGGATACTCTCCCATGACTGTCCGTTTTTTTATGTTACAGACACATTACCGAAGCACACTTGATTTTTCCAACGAAGCTTTACAGGCGTCTGAAAAAGGATTTGTACGATTAATGAACGCAATCAAAACTCTTGAAATACTAAAGCCATCTGATAAATCCACTTCCGATATAAAATCACTGGAATTAAAATGTTACGAAGCAATGAACGATGATTTTAACTCTCCGATTTTGATTGCGAATTTGTTTGAAGGTGTCCGGATTGTCAATTCAGTAAATGACGGCAAAGAAACAATTTCAAAATCCGATTTGGAAGTGCTTAAGAAAATTTTTCATGAATTCGTTTTTGCTGTGATGGGATTGCAGCAGGAGCAAAACGCAACCAACAATGATGAACTGACAAAAAATCTGATGAACCTTATCATTGAAATAAGAAACGAAGCAAAAGCAAAAAAAGATTTTTCCACATCAGATAAAATTCGCGATGAACTGACAAAATCAAAAATCTCCATCAAAGACACCAAGTACGGCACTACCTGGGAAAAAGAAAAATAATCTTTGTGAAACAATTTATCCGCTTTACTTCTTACTTTTTACTTCTTACTACTTGTTTCTTTTCAGCTTGTTCAGGAGATACAACTATTGACGACAACAATCACACAGCTACGAATAATAATACTCCCGCATTTCCTCCTGCTCCGAAATTCAACGAAGATTCCGCTCATGCATTTGTGAAAGCGCAAGTAGATTTTGGTCCTCGCGTTCCAGGAACTATTTCTCATGCAAAGTGCGCTGAATATTTAGTTTCAAAACTAAAATCTTACGGATGGGAAACACAAATCCAAAACGGAAACATTACAACATATGACGGAAAAAAATTCAATCTGAAAAACATTATCGCGTCTTATAAACCCGAAATAACAAATCGCATTCTTCTTCTCTCTCACTGGGATACGCGTCCGTTTGCTGACCAGGATTCAATAAATAATGATAAACCTGCTGACGGTGCTGATGATGGCGCAAGCGGTGTGGGAGTGCTTTTGGAAATCGCTCGCCAGTTCAACATTTCAAAACCAGAAGTGGGAATAGATATTTTGTTCGATGATTTGGAAGATTACGGAAAAGAAAATGATAACGGAGAAAATACCTGGGCGCTCGGCACACAATATTGGACAAAAAATCCTCATAAGATTGGATATAAGGCGGAATATGGAATTTTGCTTGATATGGTAGGAGCAAAAGGTGCCACTTTTCCCCGCGAAGGGCTTTCAAGGGAATCTGCTCCTTATGTGGTGAAAAAAATATGGGACAAAGCTTCGCGACTTAACTACTTAAAATATTTTGTCATTGACGATATCCATGAGATCACCGATGACCATACTTATATTATTTCCGGTGCGAATATTCCATGCGTAGATATTGTAAATTGGGATTTCAACACCGGGAATTTTCCCTATTATCACCATCGCCACAGCGACAACATGAAAATTATTGACAAAAGCACTTTGAAAGCGGTAGGACAAACTGTTTTAGAAGTGCTGTGGGAGGAACAAAAACCAAAACCCTGATTACTTCATAATTTCCCTGAGAGTTTCATCCGCCTGTTTCTGATATTTGCTTTTGGAATTATTCTGAAGCGGTATCAGATTCATGCGCGCGTTCTTCGTGTCATTATTTTTAATGTAGGCAAGCGATGAATACCACTGCGCATCCTCATAGTATTTGCTGTTTTTGTTCGTAAGGATTTTATTGAGATTCACAAGCGCTTTGTCCGTCTGACCTAAACTCATATAAGAAACCGCAGAGTAAAACAACGCTTTCTCATCATTCGGATTTTGTTTGAGCGTTTTCTCAAAATCATTTATTGCCCCACCGTAATCCTGTTTGTCATATTTAATCATTGCGCTGTCAACAATAGTATTTAATCCTTCTGTACTCAGAGTTGTTCCGAATGTCCAACCTATTGCGACAGAATCAAGTTTTCCGTTTATTTCTGCTCCATCTTCTGTTTTTGTGACTTTTGTTTGTGATTGTGTTTCAGGCATGGGAGCCGAAGTTGAAGTTTGCGAATCATAATATCCGCTTGAAATTTTTTTCTTTGGCGATTTATATTCTTTGCCTTTGCCTCCGGATTTTTCTTCTTTGGCTTTTTTTCCTGATTCATACGACAGCACATCGCCTTCTCCGCTTTGAGCGCGATTAACATTATTGTTCTCATCTGTGTTCTCTCGGTCATCATTGGTTTTTTTATTGTCTTGTTGTTTCGCAAGTAATCCTGATTTATCCTGAACAGGTTGATTAGCTAACCCGGAAGACGCTCCTGTTGTTACTGTTTCAACATTTGATACTCCGGTTGACTGAGGTTTTTTCGTTTCATCTTTTTTATCCTTTTTATCTTTTTCTTTCAGCGATTCCAATTCATTTTGATTTTTAGAAACCTCTTTGCTAACAAGTACAATATCCTCCAACTTACTGGAATCTTCATCGCGAACTTTGACTTCCGATATTTTTGTAACATTTCCTTTCGGAGCTGTTTCTGCATTTTTATTGCGATAAAAATTATCTTCCTTTTTTTCTTCTCCTTTCATCACAGTAATATCTTGCTGGGACTGTTCGATTTTTTGCTTTGCAGCGTCTTCTTGTTTGCGCGATTCTGTTTTTTCATCCCAGCTAAAATGTTTTTCTTCCGGAATATCTTTCCCTGCTTTTTCATCTTTAATAGCTGAATAGGATGGAGATTCCTCTGCTACAGTTTTCTTTTCTACATACTTCAAAGAAATATTATCGGGCGCTTGTGGTTCCTGCACAGTTGCAACAGGATCCTTAACATCCCGTACGGTTTTTTCTTTTTCTGCCTGCTCCTTAAGAGTTGTTTCTTTATCCAGATCGGAAGGAGGCGGAGAGAATTTTTCAGCAAACATTTTTTCTGCCGAAGCATTATCCATTTCCTTCATAGACATATTGCTCTTAAAAAACCAAACGAGTCCGACAACTAAAATGATGGAAGCCGCAACTGCCAGTTGAGTGCGATATTGACGGAGGAAAAATATTTTTACTTCTTTCTTTTCACTCTTGGTGTTAATGCGTGTATGAATTTTTTGATTGAGTTCCGAAGTGATATTAGAAATCTTTTTTTTATCATGAATCATTTGCCATCCTTCCAAAGCATCTGAGCACATTTCGCAGTCAATCAAATGCTTTTCCACCTCGTGTTTTTCGGCAGGAGAAAGTTTATCAGAAATATACTTCGTAAGCATTTCTTCTGAAATACAATCTGTGTGTGCGAATATGTTAGTTCCCTCTTTCACTTTTTATTTTTTTGCCAATTGCCTACTGCTTACTGCCTACTGATTTTGTCGTCATAAGAATTTTCAAATTCCGTTTCCCGTTCTGTATATAACTCTTCACCTCTTTCATCGTGTACCCAGTCATCTTCGCTACCTCCTCGTACGATTTCTCCTGCAAATAAAAGAGTTCTATACATATCTTTTGTCCTTCTTTCAATTCTTTAATGACAGATTCCATCAAAGTCAGTTGTTTTTCTTTGTCTTCACCGTTATGATGCAAACTGGAGGTTAATTCCACAGGCACTCCGTCATCATTTCCGAAAGAAGTTTCATCATCCGAATGATTATCGCCAAAATCGCCTGTCAAATGCCTCGGCAGTTCAACATGAATTTTTTTACTCCGGAAATACATGAGGCAGTGATTCTTCGCCACCATGTAAAGCCAGCCCTTGAAATTATCTACATTATGTCTGTGCAAATCAGTCAGAATCTTTTCAAAGATCTGCATTACTCCGTCCTTCGCTTCATCCTCATCCTTTAAATATTTCATGCACACGCCAAACACCAGATGCGTGTAGCGTTGAAACAATTCACCAACAATCGCATTGTCGCGTGAATCCCGAAATTTCTGTACGAGTTCGGAATCGGAGCAGTCCTTTATATTATATGAAGAAGCCAACGGTGATTAATTCTTATGTAAATATCCAAAAAATTCCCTCTTGTTTATGGAATGCTCAAAAACCGTGCATCATGCTGTAAAATGAACCGAAATCAACTAAAAAATCTATAACAATGAAAACAAATCTCACAACATCAAAATTTTCCCAAGGTGGAAAAATTTTAACAGCAATTGGAGTATCCTCCGTAATGATTTCATTAATGAGCTGGATGGCTCCAACTTCTTATCAGCCAACAGTAGAAAATGATCTTATCAGATGGATTAAGAAAAGATCTGCCGAGGCAAATGCAAAACTGCCGGAGGAGCGGGTGTATCTTCAGTTCGACAAACCGTTCTATAATCCTGGCGAAACCATTTGGTTTTCTGCGTATCTGCGCAACGGACAGAATTTAAAAGCGAGTTCGCAAAGTGATATTCTGAATGTGGAATTTATTAATCCGAAAGGAAGTGTGGAGAAAACCATTCGTCTGATTGCGAAGAACGGAAAGGCGAGCGGAGATTTCTCTTTGGGTGAAGAATCGCCAGGCGGATTATATAAAGTAAAGGCATACACCAACTGGCAGAAAAATGATTCTTCCTTCTTTGAAAAAGAATTGACGGTACAGGATGTTGTTCTACCTGCATTAAAAATGAAACTGGATTTTGACCGCAAAGCATTTGGTGCTGGAGATGAAGTTTCAGCAAAAATCAAAATTGAAACCAACGAGAACAAACCGCTCTCATCTTACAAAATAAAATATGTGGCGCAGATTGGCGGAGAGAAAATTGCGGAAGAAGCGACCATTACCGATTATATAGGAGAAAAGCATGTAAAGTTCACTCTTCCTGCGAAATTAAAAACCAATGATGGATTACTGAACATCATGATTGACTATCAGGGACAGACAGAATCCATCTCTCGTTCCATTCCAATTGTGCTGGGAAAAATAAATTTCTCTCTCTTTCCTGAAGGCGGGGATTTAGTTCACGGGATTGAAAGTAAAGTTGCTTTCCGTGCTTTGAATGAATTCGGCAAACCAGCAGATGTGGAAGGAATCGTTCTGAACAGCAAAGGAAAAAAAGTGGCGGACTTTTCCAGTTTCCATAACGGAATGGGCGCATTTGAAATTACTCCCGCGCTCGGAGAAACATACACTGCGAAAATTACAAATCCTGTCGGCATAAAAGAAGAATATACTTTGCCTGAACCATTAAACAGGGGTTATGTGTTGTCTGTTGAAAATGCTAACGCAAACGAAATGCTGTTGAACATCAGCACGACCGAGACAGAAGAACTTTCTCTTGTTGGACAAGTTCGCGGGAAAATTTGTTACGCGACTGCTATTAATGCGAAAGCAGGACAAAATGAAATTCTTATTCCCGCCAGCATTTTCCCTATGGGAGTTGCGCAGTTTACATTGTTTGATTCAAAAGGAATTGAACGCGCTGAGCGCTTGGCGTTCGTGAATAAAAATAATCAGCTGAGTGTCTCTATTTCAACCGACAAAGAAAAATATCTTCCAAGAGAAAAAGTAAACATGACCATTATGGTGAAAGACGAACGCGGAATGCCTATGCCTGCGAATCTTTCTCTCAGTGTGGCGAATGATCAGTTGCTTGCTTTTGCGGATGATAAGTCCGGAAACATTCTTTCCAAAATGCTTTTGGAATACGACATCAAAGATAAAATCGAAGAACCGAATTTTTATTTTGACGCGAAAGAACCCAAATCAGACAAAGCACTTGACTATGTGATGATGACGAGCGGCTGGAGAAGATTTACCTGGGAAAAAGTAATGGCAGATGAATTGCCAGCGATTACTTACACCGCAGAAAAAGCAATCGTGTCAGGAACTGTGCTTGACGCTTACACAGGAAAACCAATCGCAAATGCGAAACTTAAAATCAGCGCTGACGGTTCAACTGTTGAAACAGATGAGAACGGAAAATTCACAGTGAAAAAAATGGATCTGACAGAAGCTAAAAATCTTTTCGTGAACGCAAGCGGTTACAATCAACAGCAATATCAGGTTTACGATTACAACCAGAATCTTGCTTACTATCTTTATCCGCATTACAACTACAATTATTATTCTTATCCAAAGTCAGCAACAAAATCAGGCGGAACTGGCGGATGGGGAAAAGTTGCTGAAGCACCCATGCAGGAAGATATGCAGATGGTTGCAAATGAAATGCAGTTAGGTGCAGTTGATATAGCAGAAAAGGCACCCCAAAAAGGCGAGCATTTGAAAAAAGATAAAATGAAAGTGGATGACAATTCAAAAGTGAAAGAAGAAGAAGGAAAGAAAAATCAAAACAATGAAGTAGTGGCTAAGGTCGAAAAAGAAAAGAAAGGGAAAATTGCAATGGATGACGCACGCGATCAAAAATTCCGCGCGAACGATGGAGATTTTGAAAATGATAAAAAAGTTGTCGGGCAGAATGCGGTGGTTTACTATCGCGCGAAACAATTTGCAGCACCGGTTTACAAGCAAGGAGAATATCCTGAGCAAAGAACAGATTTCCGCTCTACGATTTACTGGAATCCGAATGTGCAGGTGGATAATTCCGGAAAAGCAGAAGTGTCATTCTACAATTCAGATGACATCACTTCTTTCAAAGCAACGGCTGAAGGAGTCGGAAATGACGGAAGCATCGGAAGAACAGAAAAAACATTCTTCACGCAAATGCCTTTCTCCCTCACAACAAAAATTCCTACAGAGGTTGTGACTGAAGATGTAGTTTCAATTCCTCTCACGCTGAAAAATAATACTTCGGCTTCTGTGAGCGGATTACTTGACATTAAAGCACCAAACGGATTGGAAGCGATAGGAACAATTCCTGCACTTCAAACCCTTGCAGCAGGGAAAGCAAAAACAATTTATCTCGAATACAGAGTGAAAGAAGAAATCTCTGAAGGAAATTTCGAGATCGCTTTCAAAGCATGCGGAATGAAAGATGGCTTTGCGCAAAATCTGAAAGTAGTTCCAAAAGGATTTCCCGTAACTGCATCTTTCTCCGGAGATAAAGGTGAATCAGAATATGAAGTGGATTTGAGAAATGTGGTGAAAGGTTCCATTAAAGTAAAACTGACAGCGTTTCCTTCTGTAGTAAGTGATTTGCTCACAGGTGTTGATGGAATTCTCCGCGAGCCGGGAGGATGTTTCGAGCAAACTTCCATGAGCAGTTATCCGAACGCGATGGTGATGGATTATCTCAAAACTTCTGACACGAAAGATGAAAAACTTCTCGCCTATGCAGGAGGAATGTTGGACCGTGGTTACAAACGTCTCACCACTTTTGAAACTTCGCAGAAAGGATATGAGTGGTTTGGTCAAGCTCCGGGTCATCAGGGACTTTCCGCTTACGGTCTCATGCAGTTCAACGATTTGAAAAAAGTTTACGATGGCGTTGACCAGAAAATGATTGACCGCACTGCGGATTGGATTCTCTCACAGAAAGATGGCAATGGCGGATTCAAGCGCGGAGGAAATGCGTACCACAATTTCGGAATGATTAGCGAAGATGTGATGAACGGATACATTGTGTATGCAATGGCGGAAGCCGGATACGGTTCTAAACTCACCAAAGAAATAGAAGCTTCTTACGAAACTGCTATGAAAAATAAAGATCCTTATCAATTGGCGATGAGTGCGAACGCTCTTTATAAAATGAACGATAAAAATGCTGACAAAGCAATGGAAGAACTTTTGAAGGTTCAGAATAAAGACGGAAGTTTTGACGGCACCACGCATTCGATCACATATTCTACAGGACAGTCATTGAAGATTGAAACAACTTCACTCGCAATTATGGCGATGTTGAAAAATCCGAATCGCCCGACACAGCAAATAAATAAAGCGGTAGAATATTTAGTGAAGAACAGAAACGGTTACGGATCCTTCGGAAATACACAAGGAACTGTTCTCGCTCTGAAAGCGTTAACAGAGTTTGCGAAAGCCAATAAATCCACTCCTGAAGATGGTTCTGTATCTTTTTATGTAGATGGAAAAGAAGTAGCTCAGAAAGAGTACAAAGCAGGCGAAAAAGACGCAATCGTGCTTGACGGTTTGGAACAGTATATAAAGGAAGGAAAGCACACGCTGAAAGTAAAATATGCGAATGCAAAAAATCCTTTGCCACACGCAGTTGCAGTAAGCTGGAGCACTTCACTTCCTGCAAGCGATGATGAATGCAAAGTGGATTTGCAAACTAAACTTGCAAGCAAGTCAGCGAATCAAGGTGAAACAATTCGTCTCACCGCGGAAATAAAAAATAAAACTTCGGATGAACTTCCAAGTCCGATTGCCATCATCGGAATTCCCGCAGGACTTTCTCTTCAGCCATGGCAGTTGAAAGAAATGCAGGAGAAAAAAATGTTCGACTATTACGAAGTAATCGGAAGTAATCTGGTTCTCTACTACCGCGGAATGGGTCCGAAAGAAGAAAGAGTAATCAACCTTGATTTGAAAGCTGATATTCCCGGTGAATACGAAGCGCCCGCTTCATCTGCATACCTATATTATACCAACGAATACAAAACATGGGATGCCGGTGGCAAGGTAGTTGTTAAAAAGCAATCATAATAAATCAAACCCAACACCTGAAGGGAGTAAATACAAACTCCCTTCAGGATTCGGGTAAAAATAAAAAACATGAAAACATTTTTTTCTCCCTTTAGGGTCGGGGCAAATCTTCTCACCGTCACCTCTCTCACATTCATTGCCACCCTGAGCGGAGTCGAAGGGTTTGCACAGGGACCGAACACGAACATCAATCCTCCTCCGCAAATACAAAATGTAAATTATATTAATCTAATTGATGAAAACAATAATTCACTTGGAAATGCTTCCAATAAAATAAACGATGATGTAAATCTTATTCAAACCAACATTGCAATTCAACAACAGGCAAATCCTCCTGTGCAGGTTCAGCAGCAACAATCATCAGGAAGTATATTTGGCTCTGAAGAAAATAATCAGTCAAAAACTACCGGATGCAAGGATTGTGATGCGGTAAAACAAGCATTGAAAGCGTCTCACATTTCATCTGGAACAGGTTATCAAAAGAAATCTTTAGGAATAAAACAGTGGTCGAGAACTTTTTCCGGAAGAATGTATATGAAAATGAAAAAAACATTTGCACATCACAGGAAAATAAGAACGAGTTATGAGGTTTGCTTCAACTGGCATTAACATTCATTCGTTGATAAACCGGTTGTACTTTAGACCAAACACAGGTTTTTTTCGGTTAACATTGCAGTAATTTCGCCCGATGCATAAACTATTTCGGGGAAAAATCGTTTACTCACATATGAATAAGAATAAAAATATTAAAAGAATGACTGTTTTGTGCTTGCAGTTTATTATTTTTTTATGCCCATCTCTCGCAGATGCTCAAGCGATAACTAATGATCCGCTTATAAAAGATACAACCACTTTTGTTGACGACCCAATAGCTTCGATGCTCGATAGTTTAGCGCGTTATAAATTTTTTGAGAAAACAATTCCGACTGCGAATAAATATCACTTTGCTCCGGATTATGTTCCGAATTATTCGGATTCTATTTACGCTATGCGACTCGCAAAATTAGATGCTGAGTCGCCTTTTGATCTGGTCTACAATAGTGCTGTGCGCAGTTACATTGAATTGTATGCAGTGAAAAAGCGCGCCATGGTGGAGCGCATGCTGGGAATGACGCAGATGTATTTTCCGATGATGGAAGAAATTCTTGATAAATATAAAATGCCTCTCGAACTGAAATATCTTGCAATAGTTGAGTCGGCTTTGAATCCTTCTGCGCGTTCACGTTGCGGAGCAGTTGGTTTGTGGCAGTTTATGTACAGCACCGGAAAACTACAGGGGCTTAAGATTTCTTCTTATGTGGATGAACGAAGCGATCCTTACAAATCTACAGAAGCAGCTTGCCAGTTTCTGCAATTCCTGTATGATATGTTTGGTGACTGGCAAATGGTTCTTGCAGCATACAATAGCGGTCCGGGGAATGTGAGCAAAGCCATCAGGCGTTCTGGTGGAAAAACAACTTACTGGGAAATCCGTCCCTATCTTCCAAGGGAAACACAGGGATATGTTCCCGCATTCATCGCGGTAAATTATGTGATGACACACGCGGAAGAACACAATTTATACCCTTCATTTCCAAAATTAACTTTTGGAGATGTGGACACAGTTAATATTAAGGCGGAACTTTCTTTCCTGCAAATTTCAAAAGTGCTGAACATTCCTGTAGAAGAAATTCAATACCTCAATCCTTGTTACAAGCGATGTACCATTCCTCATTCAGAAGATAACTGCTATGCACTTTGTCTGCCCACAGAAAAAATAGGAATATTCATAGCAAACGAAGCAGAGATTTATGAATATGCGAAGAAAGATTCCGTGATGCAAAAACTCGCAGTGCAGGAAGTAAAGAAAATTCATGTGGTGAGAAAAGGAGAAATACTCAGCAAAATTGCAATGAGATACGGATGCACTCCAGAAGACATCAAAGCATGGAATCATTTAAAAAGTGCGAAGCTTCACACCGGACAAAATCTTACTGTATATATTTCTGTAAAAAACCCAACTGCAACGAATCAAACAGCAAAAATTAATTCTTCTGTCGCTGACACAACAAGCGTAGCCCGAAACAATTCTGCAATAAAAGTTGCTCCTGATTCAACAAAAGTTGCGAATAATTCTGCCAGTGAAAAATTCAAATATTATACAGTACAAAAAGGCGATTCACTATGGAATATAGCGCAAATCAACGGAGTTACGATTGAGCAAATAAAGCAATGGAATAATTTTGACGATGCGCATGTTATTCTGCCCGGACAAAAAATAAAAATCATCATCGCAGGATAATTTTTCTCTCCGTTTCTTCTTTTATGTTATTTTCTTTTTGAAAACATTTCAAAAAGATTTTTTTCTTTTTTTGTTTACGTGTCAAAGAATAAATATTTTTGCACTCTGTTTTTTTTCGAGACATAAAAAATAATATTATGCGCACCACTACCACATCTTCTGTTGATACGCTTTTAGCTAAGCCAACAAGTAAAACAAAAAAATCAATTTCTGATTTTATTGAGAAACATTACCGTCATTTCAATGCAGCAACCGTTGTGGATGCTTCAAAAGCATACAAGGAGCATTTGGAAAGCGGAGGAAAAATGATGATTACGCTTGCCGGTGCCATGAGCACTGCAGAACTCGGAGTGTCTCTTGCTGAAATGATTCGCAACAATAAGGTGCAGATTATTTCCTGTACGGGTGCAAATCTTGAAGAAGATGTTTTCAATCTTGTTGCACATGATCATTATAAGCGTATTCCCGGCTACCGTGATTTAAGTCCACAGGACGAATGGAAACTTTTTGAAAACGGATTTAATCGCGTTACCGATACGTGTATTCCCGAAGAAGAAGCCATGCGGAGAATTGAACGCCATATTATTAAATTATGGAGAGATGCCGATAAAAAAGGAGAAAGATTTTTACCACACGAATTTTTTTACCAGCTTCTTTTGAGCGGAGATCTGAAACAATATTATCAGATTGATCCGAAAGATTCATGGCTGCTGGCAGCTGCAGAAAAAAATCTGCCGATCATTGTCCCCGGATGGGAGGACTCCACACTTGGAAATGTTTTTGCTTCATATTGCATCAGCGGAGATGTAAAACCAACTACGGTAAAATCCGGAATTGAATACATGACTTTTCTTGCAGATTGGTACACAAAAAATTCCAAAGGAAAAGGAGTAGGATTTTTTCAGATAGGCGGAGGAATTGCAGGAGATTTTCCGATTTGCGTAGTACCCATGCTTATTCAGGATATGAAACGCAAAGACACTCCTTTCTGGTCATATTTCTGTCAGATTTCAGATTCAACCACAAGCTATGGTTCTTATTCCGGAGCCGTGCCGAACGAAAAAATCACATGGGGAAAACTTCACACAGATACTCCCCGATTTGTAATTGAATCGGATGCAAGTATTGTAGCTCCTTTGATGTTTGCCTACGTGCTTGGATGGTAAAAATATTCCGGCATCCTTTTCGTTTCTGTGTCAGGAGATTTTAATAAACAACAAATGTTTTACCGCATACTATACTTTTCTGCTTTAGCTTTATTTTTTTTATTGCAAAATTCTTTTGCACAAAAGCTGAAGCTTGATCCGGACATCAAGAAGAAAGCTGATTTGAACGATGACCGCAGACCCAGCGAGATTGCCAAAGAAATCGGAAAGCAGCAAAAAAAACAGGAAAAGGCGTATAAGAAATTATTGCGAAAAGCAAAAAAACAAAAAGTGAAACGAGACAAGAAAAAAAGTAAAAATATCATTATAAAAACCAAAACAAAAAAAGTGCGCGACACTAAAAAAGGAAAAAGCACAAAAGACAAGACAAAAGAAATACAGTTAAAATAACAAAACTGTTTCGGCTATTCCATGGCATTACATCTGCATTACGCTTATCTTAATGTTTTCCACATAAGAAAGTGAAAAAAAATGAATGTCAGTTAAATTCATCTGTTAATTTTGTAACATCTTTGTTGGAACAACGTAATACCTCTCAATCAATTAAAAAGTACAGGGCTTGAAAAGAATATTTCTACACCTTATTTTCTCTTTCACATTTATTTATGGTGCATTTGCCGGTGAGCGCTTTTGGGCAGGCGGTTCGGGCAATTGGAATGATAAATCTCACTGGTCAGAAAAAAGCGGAGGAGTTGCCGGAGCATCTGTTCCCACATCAAATGATGATGTCACTTTTGACGGAAAATCTTTTTCTTCTGTTGGCGAAGGCGTTTTTGTAGAAGGAACTGCACAGTGCCGAAGTATGAGTTGGAAGAATATTACTTTTTCTCCCATTCTTTCTGGTTCCGCCACATCTGTAATTCAAATCTACGGCTCATTGCTATTTGCTCCTGAAATGGCAAATCAATTCAAAGGGAAATTTATTTTCAAATCTTCCTCTAAGGGAAACACCATTTTTTCAGCAAATCACTTTTTTTATGGAGATATCATCTTTGATAATGTAAACGGAGAGTGGAAATTTATGGATGATATCAGAACGATTGGCGAATCTTCTCTCATTCTTGCTGGCGGCTCACTTAGTACAAACGATAAGAATATTCATTGCAATTCATTTGTTTCAGAGGGAGGAAAAAAACGTTTGCTCTTTCTTGGCTCTTCCCGAATTAGTATCAGAGGGAAATGGAATATTGATAATTCTACTAATCTGACTTTTGATGCTGGAACTTCGGAAATAATACTTCCAAAAGAAAAAAATATTTATACATTTCAAGGCGGAAATCAACGTTATAACTTAATTGCTGCCTCCACTTTTACTTGTTCTCCTTCAGGTGACGGATGTGATTATTTTACTATAACCATTACAACAACACCTGATAGTTGCAATGATGGGTTACCTCCTTTTACCGGAACTGCATCAGCAGTAATTACCGGTGGAACAGGACCTTTTACTTATGATTGGACTCCAACTTCACAAACTACTCCTACAGCTACAGGGTTAAATTCAAATACTTATATTGTGCAAGTAACTGATGGATCTAATCATGTTTGTGCATGTTCAGCGCCCGTTACTTCTCCTGCTTCGCTTGTTGCAAGCATATCATCCACACCTGCCACATGCAATGGCGTATGTAACGGAACAGCAACAGCATCTTCAGTTGCAGGCGGAGTATCACCCTACACATATTTGTGGAGTCCTACCAGCCAAATAACATCTAGTGCAACTGCATTATGTGGCAACATAACTTATTCTGTTGTTATTACAGATTCTTATGGTTGTACTATCCAGAAAACAAAACTTGTAACACAACCTCTGCCTTTATCAACTGGTGGCGTATCTACCAACTTAGTATGTTTTAATGTGTGCACAGGTACGGCATCTGTTAATCCTTCTGGCGGAACTTCTCCTTATTCATATTCATGGACAGGAGGTGCAAGCACTTCTTCTATTTCATCTCTTTGTGCCGGAAATTATACCTGCACTGTTACAGATGCGAACGGGTGTACTAACAACTATACAACAACTATCACCCAGCCGACACAATTAACTGCAACTATTACCGGGACAAATCTTGCCTGCAATTCTGTTTGTACGGGTTCTGTTACTGTTACTGCATCAGGTGGCACAGGCGCGTTCACTTATTCATGGTCCCCCGGAGGATGTACTACAACTGCCTGCACAGGATTGTGCGCCAATAATTATACGTGCACAATTACTGATGCTAATGGATGTGTTTTGACAAAAACAGTAGCTATTACTCAACCTGCTGCTATTACTGTTTCTCCTTCTGCAACAAATATTCCTTGTTTCGGGCAATGTGTTGGTTCTGTTACTGCAAATGCCGGAGGAGGAACATCTCCCTACACTTATTCGTGGTCACCGGGTGGATGTACAACATCTTCCTGTTCTAATCTTTGCGCAGGAACTTATACAGTGAATGTTACGGATGCCAACGGCTGTTCAACATCGGGAACAGTTACTATTACAGAACCTCCTCAACTTACAGTTACTCCTTCAAAAACAGATGTAATATGTCCGGGTGCCTGCAATGGTACTGCTGATGCAAACGCTGCCGGAGGGACTTCTCCTTATACTTATTCGTGGTCAAACGGACAAACTACTTCTTCAATCTCTAATCTTTGTCAGGGGAATTATACAATAACTGTTACAGATTCCAAAGGATGCACTGCTATGGGTACTGTAACCATAAGCATGCCTTCTCCTCTTCTCACCAACATTACAGTCATTCAAAATGTATCATGTTATGGTCTTTGTGACGGTAGTGTTAATTCAACTCCAACAGGAGGAACTCCTCCTTATACTTATTTATGGACTCCGGGTGGTTCTACCACTTCAACAATCACTGGACTATGTGCTGGAAATTATACTTTATCTTTGATGGATTCGAACGGATGTCCGACATCATCCACTGTAGCTGTCACTCAGCCCGCAACATTCAGCGTTTCTATTTCTTCTGCTACCCCTAACCCATTAAACTGCAACGGTGATTGTAACGGGACTGCCGCTACAACTGTAACAGGAGGCACTCCTTTATATTCATATGCATGGTCAAATGGTGCAACCACTCCGTCAATTACAGGACTTTGCGCTGGGGCATATTCCTTAACTGTAACAGATGCAAACGGATGTCCTGCAACAACATCGGTTATTTTCCTGCAACCAACAACTCTTACAGTTACTATCGCTTCTTCAAATCCAACCTGCAACAGTTCTAATAATGGTTCTATTTCAGCAGTGGCAGGCGGAGGAACACCAGGTTATACTTTTGCATGGCTTCCTGGCGGACAAACTACATCTTCCATTTCATCGCTTACTGCCGGAAATTATACAATTACAGTTACAGATTCAAAAGGATGTACGAATACGCAAACCATTACACTTACTTCTCCAAATACTCTGGCAGCAAACGGAACTGTTGCAAACAATATTTCCTGTTCGGGTTTGTGTGATGGTTCCGGTATTGCCGCTCCATCAGGAGGAACATCGCCCTTCACATATCTTTGGACAGGAGGTCAAACAACTTCTGTTGCTACAGGATTCTGTGCCGGTTCATTCAGCGTCACTGTCACAGATGCAAACGGCTGTTCGGATATTGATGCAATAACAATCACGCAGCCAACTGTGCTTACATCTTCAGTTTCTTCTACTACTTCGAGTTGTACGTTGTGCAATGGAATTGCTTCTATTACAACTTCTGGAGGAACTTTACCTTATTCATTTTTATGGTCACCGGGAGCGCAAACCACTTCAACAGCGGTTGGGCTTTGTGTCGGCACTTATACTGTTGATGTGACAGATGCAAACGGCTGCACGAATTCTCTTTCCGTTAATATTGCTCCTGTAGTAACTCTTACAATTACTGTTTCAGGAAACAGTGTGAGTTGTCCGGGTTCTTGTGACGGAATTGCAACTGCAACTCCTTTCGGAGGCGGCTCACCTTACACCTATCAATGGAGTACAACTCCTGTACAAACCACTCAGTCAGCAACCGGACTTTGTGCCGGTTCGTATACGGTAACTGTTGCAGATATTAACGGATGTATTTCCAGCAATACTCTAACATTCATTAATCCTGCTCCTTTATCCATTTCCATGAGCAGCGTAACTGCATCTTGTGGAATTTGCAATGGAACAGCAACTGCATCTCCTTCAGGAGGAACCGGAGCATATTCCTATACATGGTCAGGATTTCCGGTACAAACAACTTCTACAGCAACAGGGTTATGCACAGGAAATTACACGGTTACT
>Ga0334722_10002278_pt1 | contig 21943 bp, 20 predicted proteins | sample C3_bottom_MG_FD_207210 | JGI IMG/M metagenome (GOLD analysis project Ga0334722, IMG submission 207210) | Sediment microbial communities from Yellowstone Lake, YNP, Wyoming, USA - C3_bottom | ecosystem: Environmental > Aquatic > Freshwater > Lake > Sediment | place: USA: Wyoming | collected... | reverse complement strand
AGCCCATCGCCGAGATGGAACAGGAGATGCCGGAGATCTACCGCCAGCTGGTGGAACTGCACAACCGGCTGGAGTCGCATTACCACGAGGTGCAGGATTTCGAATTCACCATCGAGAAAGGCACGCTTTACTGCCTGCAGACCCGCAACGGCAAGATGAATGCCCGCGGCATGGTGCGCAGTTCGGTGGAAATGTTCAACGAAGGGCTGATATCAAAGGAAAGAGCACTGCTGCGCATCGAGCCGCCGATGCTGGAACAACTCCTGGTGCCGCAACTGTCGCCGAACTTCCGCGGCAAATCCCTGGCGCAGGGCCTGCCGGCTTCGCCCGGTGCCGCGTCGGGCAAGATCGTGTTCGATGCCAATACGGCCGAGGCGCGCGGCAATGCGGGCGAGAAAGTGATCCTGGTGCGCGAGGAAACCAAGCCGGACGACATCCACGGCTTCTTCAAGGCGCAGGGGATACTCACCAGCCGCGGCGGCAAGACCTCGCACGCTGCAGTGGTCGCGCGCGGCATGGGCAAGCCCTGCGTTTCAGGCTGCGAGCAGATCGTCATCAACGACAAGGCGCGCAGCGCCATGATCGGTGAGACCACCCTGCACGAAGGCGACGTGATTACCATCGACGGCGGCACCGGCCACGTCTACGCCGGCGAAGTGCCGACCGTGGAGGCCGAATTTTCGGAGGAAATGGCCACGCTGCTCGCCTGGGCGGACGAGATGGCGACGCTGAAGGTGATGGCCAACGCCGACACGCCCGAGGATGCGATCCGCGCGCGGGAGTTCGGCGCCGTGGGCATCGGCCTGGTCCGCACCGAGCGCATGTTCAACAGCACCGATCGCCTGCCTATCATGCAGGAAATGATCCTGGCGGAGACGGTGGAACAACGCCAGTCGGCGCTCGACCGCCTGCTGCCGATCCAGCGCTCGGATTTCAAGGGGATTTTCAAGGCGATGAAAGGCCTCCCGGTCACGATCCGCCTGCTCGATCCGCCGATGCACGAATTCCTGCCGACCGCGGCGCAGCTCGAACTGGAGATCGCCCAGTTGCACCATCTGCGCGACACGATCAAGGGCCTGGAGGAGATGCCGGAGACGCTGAAACTGCTCAATCCCCGGCTCTACCAGCAATACGCCGACGGCCTGACCAAACTCATGGGCGGACTGACGACCTTCAAGGACTCGCATCTGGAAGAAGACGTGATTCTGAAGAAGGAAATAACGCTGAAGAAAGTGCGCGCCCTGGCCGAGGTCAATCCCATGCTGGGCCACCGCGGGGTGCGCCTCGGGATCACCTACCCGGAAATCTACTCGATGCAAATTCAGGCGATACTCGAGGCGGCCGCCTTGTGCGCCAGGGAAGGCATAGAAATCCATCCCGAGATCATGGTGCCGCAGGTCGCCACGGTGGAAGAACTGATGCGTATTCACGCCATGGTGCAGCGCATCCACAAGATCGTGGAACTGACTCACGGTATCAGCGTGAAATTCAAGTTCGGTTCCATGCTGGAGGTGGTGCGCGGCTGCCTGCGCGCCGGCCGCATGGCGCAGGACGCCGAGTTCTTCTCCTTTGGCACCAACGACCTGACTCAGGCGACGTTCTCCTTCAGCCGCGAAGACGCGGAAAACAAATTCCTGCCGGCCTACAACGAAACCGGCATCCTGCAGGACAACCCGTTCGAGGTGCTGGACATCAAGGGCGTGGGTCAGCTAATGAAAATGGCGGTCGAAAGCGGCCGCCAGACCCGGCCGGATCTGAAGGTGGGCATCTGCGGCGAACACGGCGGCGACCCGGCCTCGATCCATTTCTGCCACAGCATCGCGATCAACTATGTGTCCTGCTCGGGTCCGCGCGTGCCGATCGCGCGCCTGGCGGCGGCGCAGGCCAAGCTGATGGAGGGGGAGTACAAGAACGGCCTGAAATGAGCGCCCAGGCGCAATAGGCGAGCATGGCCTGGTATGTCTACCTCATCGAGTGCCGGGACGGCAGCATTTACACCGGCATCGCCCTCGACGTGGCTGCACGCTATGCGGCGCACGTGAGCGGCAAGGGCGCGCGCTATACGCGTTCCCACCCGCCGCAACGCCTGCTCGCGGCGATCGAATATGCCGATCGATCGGCCGCATCCAAAGCCGAGTACCAGATCAAGCGCTTGTCGCCCGGCGACAAGCGCGAACTGGGACGGCGGCAGGGCGCACCATGAGTGCGCGCGTAACGAGCCGGCGGGCATGATCGCTATCTCAGGCAGTGTCGTGATCCCCGCCAGGGAGATCGAGATCAGCGCGATCCGCGCCCAGGGGGCGGGCGGGCAGAACGTAAACAAGGTTTCCAGCGCGATCCACCTGCGCTTCGATATCGGCGCCTCGTCGCTGCCGGATCTGTATAAAGAACGACTGCTGGCGCTGCACGATCAGCGCATCACCAAGGAAGGCGTGGTCGTGATCAAGGCGCAGCAATACCGCAGCCAGGAAAAGAACAAGGAAGAAGCGCTGCAGCGGCTGCAGGAACTGGTTGGCAGCATTGCGGTGTCGAGGAAGAAGCGCAAGCCGACCCGGCCGACGCGCAGTTCGCAGAGAAAACGCCTGGACAGCAAGACGCTGCGCGGCGCGGTAAAGCTGACGCGGTCCAGGGTCGTGGATTAGAAGCCGGTTCCGGGGGCTGCCGCCGGACACCGGGGGAAAACGCGCGCGAGGCGCGCAGCCAACAGCGCGTTACGGGTCGCCGCCATGGCGTGTTTGGCTTGCATCCGCTTGACGCAGATCAAAAGCGCTTGGCAAGCGTCGGGCTAAATGGTGAAATACGCCAGCATTGCAAACTGGTCACCGACGCGGATAGAGGCATTCTCGAAGCGAGGCGGGTGCATGAGCATGGAACAGAGTATTCAGATTCGTGAACTCGATGTCTACGCTGTCACCGACAAAGGCGATGAAGAACTGAAGCGAGGCTCGACCGCGCTTTCGCATTCCGCGCTGGAGGTGTTGGTGCTGCTGGACGGCAAGTCGAGCTTCGCCGAGATTGCGCAACGAACCAAGGCGCTCTCGCTCGACGAAATCCTGCGCACCGGGCAGGTTCTGGCGCAGGGCGAGTACATCAAGCCGGCCACCCTGGAGCAGGAACTGAGCATCGATTTCAGCTATTTCTTCGCCGACCAGGCCGCGGCCGAACCGTCGGCAGAGGCTGCCGAGCGGGTGCGCGGCGAGGCGGAAAGCGGCGCGGCGGCGTTGAAACTGAACGGCTACTACGTGAGCATCGCGCGCAAATCGGCCAAGAGAATCGAACCGGCTGACGGCGAGCGCTATTCGATTCTCGTGGTCGAGGACGATCCGGAGTTGCAGCGCGCGCTCAAATTTCTGCTGACGATGGAAAAATTCGTGCCGCGGCTGGCGTCCAACCGCAATGAAATCCTGGAGGCGCTGCGCGCGCCGCCTTTGCCGGACATGGCCTTGCTCGACGTGGGTCTGCCCGATACCAATGGCTTCGACGTTCTGGCGCGCATGCGATCGCATCCCCAGCTGAAGTCGATGCCGGTCATCATGCTGACCGGCATGGCGCAGCGCGAGGACGTTTTGCGCGGGCTTGCGGGCGGGGCCGATGGCTACATTACCAAGCCTTTCGACCGCGATGCCCTGCTGACCGGCATCCGGTCCGTGCTCGGGCTAGGCTAGCCGACGGCGCGTTCGGGATCGATTACATGGCTCGTTCAATTGACCGTATGCTCGCCGGGTTGATTGCATTCCTGGCTTTTTCGGCAGTGTCTCACGCGCAGACCGGCGCTGACCCGGCGCGCGGCAAGCTGCTTTACGACGCGCGGTGCAGCGCCTGCCACGAAAGCAGTGTCCACGATCGCAAGGCGCGCAAGGCAGGCAGTCTTTCCGCGCTGCGCGCGCAGGTGCAGCGCTGGAGCGTCGAGGTGGGCGGCGCCTGGAGCGCGGACGAGATAGACGACGTGACGCAGTATCTCAACCTGCGCTACTACCACTTCCCGTGTCCGCAAAGCGTGTGCAAGGCAGACCAGGCATCGCTCGCACGCTGAACGCGGCGCCGGCGCATTCGGCGCAAGCGGCGCGGCTGGACGCGGGTCCGCGGAAAAGCGAGAATCGGCCTCGCTTCAAAAAACGCAAGGAATCCAAATGACTCAAGTCACCGGCGGCGAGGCTTTCGCGCGCATGCTGCAACTGCACGGCGTAAAGCACATCTTCGGTCTGTGCGGCGATACCTCGCTGCCTTTTTATGACGCCATGTGCCGGCTGGACCACGGCATGCAGCATATCCTCACCCGCGACGAACGCTCCGCCGCATATATGGCCGATGGTTATGCGCGCGTGTCCGGCCGCGTCGGCGTGTGCGAAGGGCCCAGCGGCGGCGGCGCGACCTACATCCTCCCGGGCATCGTCGAAGCCAACGAGTCTTCCATCCCGGTGTTGTGCTTCACCTCCGATATTTCGGTGACGGCGCGTGGCCGCTACGCGCTCACCGAGCTCGACCAGCGGGCCTTGTTCAAGCCCCTGACCAAATGGAATACGGTGCTCGACGCCGGCGCAGATATTCCGCGCGTGCTGCGCAATGCGTTCAGGCAGATGACTACAGGCCGTCCCGGCGCGGCGCACATCGGTCTGCCCTACGACGTGCAAAAGCAGATGGTCGACGAGGCCGATCTGTGGGGCGATCCGAGCCTGAATCACTATCCCGCACGCCGCGCGTGCGCCGACGCAGCGGCGATCGCCGAGGCGGCCGGATTGCTGGCCAAGGCGCAGCGCCCTTTGTTCATCGTCGGCGGCGGCGTCGTGATCTCCGGCGCGGAAAGTGAGTTGATCGCGTGTGCGGAGCTTCTCGGGGCGGCCGTGGCGACCACCATCAGCGGGCAGGGCAGCATAGGCGACGGCCATGCGCTCGCACTGGGCGTGGTCGGATCCAACGGCGGCACGCTGCCCACACGCGCGGTGGTGCAGGCCGCAGATTTGATCGTGTTCGTGAGCTGCCGCGCGGGCTCGGTCACGACCGAACGCTGGCGCTATCCGGCCCCGGGCAAGGTGGCGGTGATCCAGATCGATGTCGATCCCAACGTCATCGGCGCCAATTACCCGGTGGCCTCGGGCCTCGTGGGCGATGCCAAACTCACCCTCGCCGCGTTGCGCGACGCGCTCGAGGCGGCAGGGTGCCGCCCGAGCGCCTGGGGAAGCGAAGCGGTAAGGGTGGCGAAGCGGGACAAGTTCGCCGCGTTCCGCCCGCTCGCGGCGTCGGACGAACGCCCGATCAGGCCGGAGCGTGTGGTGGCGGAACTCAACCGCGTATTGCAGAGCGACGCCGTCGTGGTCGCCGACCCCGGCACGCCCTGCCCGTATTTTTCCGCGTATTACGAGAACGAACGCACCGGTAGGCAGTTCATCAGCAACCGCGCGCATGGCGCGCTGGGCTATTCCATGGCGGCCGCGGCCGGTGCCCACTTCGGTCGGCCGGGCGCGAAAATCGTGGCAGTCATGGGGGACGGAAGTTTCGGTTTCACCGTGGGCGAACTGGAAACCATCTGCCGCCTGAAAATTCCGCTCGCGATGATCGTCATTTCCAACGCCAGCTATGGCTGGATCAAGGCCGGGCAGAAAACGGGCTTCGGCGAGCGCTATTTTTCCGTGGATTTCGCGCGCACCGACCACGCCGCCGTGGCCAGTGCCTTCGGCGTCAAGAGTTACCGGGTCGAAGATCCGGCCAAACTGGGTGCAACGCTCCGACTGGCGGTCGAGGCGAATGAGCCGGTGCTGGTGGATGTTCTGTGCCAGCCGCTGGAGCAGGCGCGGGCGCCGGTCAGTGAATGGATCGCCTGATACGCCTGCCTGCCGCTCGCGTGAAACGCGCGGAAAGACTTGCGGTGCGCAGGCGGCAACGCGATAATTCGAGGCGCGCCGCCTTGTCCTGAGTATCCGCAGCGAACTTTGATTTTCTGCAGTCCGGCCTTGGGGGAGCACTGAGGGCGCGCACCGAAGGTCTCGATCCCGCTTGCCGGGAAAGTCCCCTCCGGAGATCTACCGCGTTTTGTCTCACCCCCTGAACAACGAGAACAATCCCATCATGGCCCATATTCCCGCTTCAACCGCACTTTCGCGTTTTCGCGTCCTCGACTTGTCGCGCGTTCGCGCCGGACCCACTTGTGTCAAGCAACTCGCCGATTTTGGCGCCGACGTGATCAAGATCGAATCGCCGCCGGGCGTGGATGCGAACGAAGGCATGGGCGGGCCGCGCAACGGCCCCGATTTCCAGAATCTGCACCGCAACAAACGTTCGATGACGCTCAACCTCAAGCTGCCCGAAGGCCGCGAGGTCTTCTACAGGCTGGTGCGCAAGGCCGACGTGGTGGTCGAGAATTATCGCCCCGACGTCAAATATCGCCTGGGCCTGGACTACGAGGCGCTCAAGGCGATCAACCCGCGCATCATCCTTGCCAGCATTTCGGGTTTCGGCCAGGACGGCCCTTACCTCGATAGGCCGGGTTTCGATCAAATCGCGCAAGGCATGAGCGGCCTGATGTCGGTCACCGGCCGGGCGGGCGAAGGGCCGATGCGCACCGGCGCGGCGATCGCGGACGTCAGCGCCGGGCTGTACGCGGCGCTGGGCATCCTGACCGCGCTGCTGGAGCGCGAAGCGTCCGGGCAGGGGCAGTGGGTGCAGTCTTCGCTCCTGATGTCGGGCATCGCGCTGCTCGATTTTCAGGCGGCGCGCTACCTGATGGACGGCGAGGTGCCGCCGCAGGTAGGCAACGATCATCCGACCAGTATGCCCACTTCGGCTTACACCACCGCCGACGGCTACATCAATGTCGCCGCCTCGGGGGAAGGCATGTGGAAGCGCCTGTGCCCCGCGATCGCGCGACCGGAGCTGCTTACGCGCGCGGAGTTCGTGGGCGCAGCCAATCGCGCCAAAAACCGCAAGGCGCTCAATGCCGAGTTGAATACCGCCTTGAGCGCGAGGAAAAGCGAGGAGTGGATAACGCTGCTCAATGCGGCGGGGGTGCCCTGCGGGCCGATATACAGCATGGATCAGGTGTTCGCCGACGCCCAGGTGCAGCATATCCAGGCAGCGGCGAAGGTGAAGCATCCTGTGCTGGGCGAGATCCGGGTGGTGAATCAGGCGGTCGGGCTGTCGCGCACGCCGGCGACCATGGCCAGCGCCACACCGGAGATCGGCCAGCATACGGACGAAGTGCTGGCCGAGGTGGGCTATAGCGCAGCCGAAATCGCGGCGTTGCGCAACAAGCAGGCTATTTAGAGCAGTTCTCAAGGGAGTGTCATGGCTGAACTTATTACACGCAAGGAACATGCAGTCGGCTGGGTGATTTTCTCCAACCCCGCCAAATTCAACGCCGTCTCGCACGACATGTGGACGGCGCTGCCCAAAGCGATCGCCGCGTTCGACGCCGATCCCGAGGTGCGCCTGATCGTGATCACCGGTGACGGCGACAAGGCTTTCATCTCCGGCGCCGATATTTCGCAGTTCGAAAAAGCGCGCGGCAGCGCCGAAGCGCAGGCCAGCTACAACCAGGCCGTGGTCGACGCCTACGAGGCGCCGGTGCAATGCAGCAAGCCGGTGGTGGCGAAAATACGCGGCATCTGCATGGGCGGCGGACTGGGGCTGGCGGCGGCGTGCGACGTGCGCATAGCGGCCGCGGACGCGGTGTTCCGCATGCCTGCCGGCCGCCTCGGCCTGGGCTACAACTACACCGGCATCAAGCGTTTCGTGCAAATTCTGGGAACGTCGAACACCGCCGACATTTTCTTTTCCGCGCGCAAGTTCGACGCGGCCGATGCGCTTAGCATGGGCTTCGTCAACCGCGTGGTGCCGGTGGCGGATCTGGATCGCGAGTTTGCGGCTTATGCCGAGATGCTGGCGGAAAACGCGCCGCTCACCCTGGTCGCGGCCAAATTCGCCATCCGCCAGACTGCATTGGATCCCGCCGTGCGCGATATGGAACAGACTGCGCGCATGATCGAGTCTTGCTTCAACAGCGAGGATTACCGCGAAGGCCGGCGCGCGTTCATGGAAAAGCGCAAACCGAATTTCCAGGGAAGATAGGGTCGCGATGCTGCGCGGACGAGAAACCGTCCGCGCGGATCACCGATACTTTTATTCATAACCCTGTTTTCCCGATACGGATACGCTTTTCATCCGGATCGGGAAAACAGGGTTGGCGCGCGGAGCGCGCAATGGCCGTTCAGCGAAATCGGCCGCCTCGGAGTGCAATGCCCGAACTGGCGCGGCCGGCGGCCCGTCCGCGCGGATCGCCGATTGCGTACGGACGATAACCCTGTCCGCACGCAATCGGCGATCTCGGGCAAGACCCGCAAATCGGCGCCCGCGGCTAGCGGCAGACCAGCACTGGAATCTTGCTGTGGATCAACACCTTCTGCGTCTCGCTGCCCAGCACCAGCGCGGATAGGCCGCGCCTGCCGTGCGAGGCCATGACGATCAGGTCGCACTTCTTCTTCTTCGCTGCGTCTATGATCGCCTCGTAGGGGTTGTCGCTGACGGTGTGAAAAACCTGGCAGGGCACTTTTTCCACTTCGGCTTCGATTTCGATCGCAGACAGGCAGCGGCGTGCATGTTCCAGCGACTGCTCGGCCCGTGCCCCGGCCGAGGGCGCGCGCAGGATATAGCCATCGCTATAATAGGTCGAGCTGAAATCGGGCGCGGCGTAGAAGCCGGTGATTCTGGCGCCCAGCGTCTTGGCCAGCTTTACCGCGCGCTTGGCGGCTTTGACCGAAAGCTTGGAGCCGTCGGTTGGAACGAGGATGTGTTTGAACATGGCGTCTCCTTTCGCGTGGGTCGATTCCTGCTTGCGCAGCGCAAGCCCCGCGTTCTCGCGGGGTCCGGCTGCCAGACCAGCTTAGGACGCGGGCGCGAACCCGGCTTGACGAAAATCAAGACTAGCGGCAATGGTGCATCGAGTTTAATCGTCGGTATTGATACTGCGGATGGTGACCCCGCCGGATTTCTCGTCGTGCTCGAGTTTGATCAGTTTTCGCGTTTCCGCCTCGTCCAGCAGCTTGCTGAAAGACCGGAATCCGTAAAAGGTTTCGTTGAATCCTGGATTGCGCCGCTTCAGCGCCTGCTTCACCATCGAGCCCCAGATCTTTTCCTCTTCGCCGCGCTCGGCGATCAGAGCCTCTATGGTTTCCATGACGATGTCCAGCGCCTCCAGCTTCTTGTCGCTTTCCTCCTGCGGCAGGGACTTGGCAGGGGCGCCTGCGACCGTCTTGGCTGCGGGCTTCTTGCGCGACTGCTTTTTCGCTTTTTCCCGCGCCAGATCGTCGTAATAAATGAACTCGTCGCAGTTGGCGATCAGCAGGTCGGAGGTGGAATTCTTCACCCCCACGCCGATCACGGTCTTGTTGTTCTCGCGCAGCTTGGACACCAGTGGCGAGAAATCGGAGTCGCCGCTGATGATGACAAAGGTGTCGACGTGGGCCTTGGTGTAGCACAGGTCCAGCGCGTCGACCACCATGCGGATGTCGGCCGAGTTCTTTCCGGACTGGCGCACATGCGGAATCTCGATCAGCTCGAATGCGGCCTCGTGCATCGGCGCCTTGAACTCGCGGTAGCGTTCCCAGTCGCAGTAGGCTTTCTTGACCACGATGCTGCCCTTGAGCAGCAGGCGTTCCAGGACTTTGTTGATGTCGAATTTGTCGTATTTGGATTCACGCACCCCGAGTGCGACGTTTTCGAAATCGCAGAACAGGGCCATGTTGATATCGGATGTTGCGGGCATGCGGGTCTCCGTTGTAGTGGGGCGCCCGACGCTGCTCGGTCGGGCGGTTTCGCCATCCTAGCGCGTAAACGCGAATGGCGGGGCGAAATGCCCGGACTCTGCCGCTCCAGCGCAAGTCTGCTACCATCCCAGGACAATAAATTCCCAAGGAGGTGTCCTCATGGTACTCAAATCCTTCGCAGTCGCTGCCGCGGCGCTGGTCGCCGGACTGGCGCTGCCTGCCGCCGCCCAGCAGGGCGGCAAGATTTCCGACGGCGTGGTCAAAGTCGGACTGGTGCTGGACATGTCCAGCCTGTACTCCGACATCACCGGCGAGGGCAGCGTCACCGCCGCGCGCATGGCGATAGCGGACTTCGGCGGCAAAGTGCTGGGCAAGCCGATCGAGCTCGTTTACGCGGACCATCAGAACAAGGCCGATATCGCCGCGAACAAGGCGCGCGAGTGGTTCGACAAGGAAAAGGTGGACGCGATCTTGGACGTCGCCGCCTCGGCCACGGCGCTGGCGGTGGTTGAAGTGGCGCGGCAGAAGAACAGAATCGCGGTGTTCAACGGCCCCGGTTCGACGCGGCTTACCAACGAGAACTGCTCGCCGGTGACGGTGCACTACACTTATGACACCTTTGCGCTTGCCAACGGCACCGGCAAGGCGGTGGTGAAGCAGGGGGGCGATACCTGGTACTTTCTCACCGCGGATTACGCGTTCGGCCATTCGCTGGAGAAAGACACCTCCGACGTGGTCAAGGCCGAAGGCGGCAAGGTGCTGGGGCACTCGCTGCATCCGCTCAATGCCTCCGACATGTCTTCGTTCGTGCTGCAGGCGCAGGCTTCGGGCGCGAAAATCATCGGCCTCGCGAACGCCGGCGGCGATACCATCAGCTCGATCAAGACTGCGAACGAATTCGGCCTGACCAAGGGCGGCAAGCAGAAGCTGGCCGGTCTCCTAGTCTACATCAACGATATCCACAGCCTCGGCCTGCAGCTGACGCAGGGGATGTTCCTTACCGAGGCGTTCTATTGGGACCTGAACGACGAAACGCGCAAGTGGTCGAAGCGCTTTTTCGAGACCATGAAGAAGATGCCCAACATGAGCCAGGCCGGCGTGTATTCGTCCACCATGCACTACCTGAAGGCGGTGAAGGCGGCCGGGACCGACGAGACCGGCGCGGTGATGAAGAAAATGCGCGAGCTGCCGATCAACGATTTCTTCGCCAAGAACGGGCGCATCCGCGAGGACGGGCGCATGATCCACGACATGTACCTGTTCGAGGTGAAGTCGCCGCAGGAGTCGAAGTCCCCCTGGGACTACTACAAGCTGCGCGCGACGATTCCTGCGGCGGAGGCATTCCAGCCGCTCTCGAAGAGCGCCTGCCCGCTGGTCAAGAAGTAGCCTAAGCGCCGCTACGCGCAGCGGTGCGCCGGTCAGAGGGAAGGGCCGGTGCTAGGCCTTGCGCACCCAGACCGCGGTATCGTGGAACACCGCGCCGCCGTTGGGCGGTCCGGGCTCCGCGCTGATGAGCGCGTTGATGCCCACGCCGCCCTCGAAATCGGAATTGGGCCAGACGCTTTCGACCACGATCACGCCGGGCTGCAAGCCGTCGAAGGCCTTGGCATGCAGGCGGACTTCGCCGCGGCGGTTGCCGACCACGATACGATCTCCCGTCGCGATACCGAGCGCCGCGCAATCGGCGGGATGGATCAGCGCGCCCGGGCGCTGCTCGCGCTTGCGCGAGCCCGGCGTCTCGGTGAACGTGGTGTTGAGGAAAGACCGGGCAGGCGCCGCGACCATGCGAAACGGGTGCTCGGCGCCGGCTTCATCGATCACCGCATGGTGATCGGGCAGGGCGGGCATGCCGGCGCAATCCGCGCCCAGCTTCGACCAATCGGGCTTGAAATGAAAGCGCTGATCGGGCTGCGGGAAGGCGCGGATGAAATGCGAGGTCTCGAAGTCCGGCTGGTGGTCTATCCAGTGGACCCGGTTGAACTCGTCAAAACCCGGATAGCCTGAAACCTTCAGCGTGTGCTCGATCAGTTCCCGCGCGCTCATCGCGAAACCGGGGTGTTCGGCGCCCAGGCGGCGCGCCAGCGCGCAAATCACTTCGTGGTTGGAACGCGCCTCGGCGCGGGGTTCTATGATGCGCGCACCCAGTTGCAGGTGGGAATGTCCGCTGGCCTGGTACAAGTCGTCGTGCTCGACAAACATGGTGGCGGGCAACACGATGTCGGCCAGCCTGGCGGTGTCGGTCAGAAACTGCTCGTGCACGCACACGAACAGGTCGGACCGTCTGAAGCCCTGCTGCACTTTCAGCACCTCGGGCGACACCACCACGGGATTGGTGTTCTGGATCAGCATTGCGGTTACCGGCGGACCGTCGCCGAGGTCGCGCCGGTCGCCGCAAAGAATGGCGCCGACGCGCGACTGGTCGAGCACGCGAATGGATGCATCGCAGCGGTCCAGCCCCTTGATCAGCGTGCGGTCGATTTTGTACAGGTCGGCGTTGCTGTAGAAAGTGCCCCCGCCTTTCACTTTCCATTTTCCGGCGACGGTGGCGAGGCAGGATACGGCGTGCACGTTGGCGGCGCCGTTGCGGCTGCGCGACATGCCGAAACCGAGGCGGATGAAGGCGCGTTCGGTAAGCGCGTAAAGCCTGGCCAGGCGCTCGATTTCCTCGATCCTGAGGCCGGTGATCGCCGCGGCCCACGCCGGCGTGCGCGTCGCCAGATGCGCCTCCAGTTCCTGCGGCGCATCGGCGTGGCTGTGCATGTATTCGCGGTCGGCGTAGCCGTCGCGGAACAGCACGTGCATCATGGCGCAGGCGAGCGCACCGTCGGTGCCGGGGCGCAGGCAGATGTGCTCATCGGCCACCTTGGCGGTGGCGCTGCGGTAGGGATCCACCACGATCAGCTTCGCGCCGCGCTCGCGCCGCGCGCGTGCGATGTGGGTCATGACGTTGACCTGGGTCGCGGCCGGATTCGTGCCCCAGACGATGATCAGGTCGGCTTCGCCCATTTCGCGCGGGTCGGGCCCCATTTTCGCGCCTACGCCGGCGCGCCAGCCGGCATCGACCAGGGTATTGCAGATGGTCGAGTGCTGGCGCGACCAGCGCATGACATGGCGCAGGCGCTCGATGCCGTCGCGCTGCACCAGCCCCATGGTGCCGGCGTAATACAGCGGCCAGACCGCTTCGGTGCCATCGCGCTCGGCGGCGCGCGCGAACGCTTCGGCGACTTCGTCCAAGGCGGCATCCCAGCTGATCGGCTCGAACTCGCCGCTCGCCTTCGCGCCTTTGCGCCGCAGCGGCACCGTGAGCCGGTCGGGGTGATGCACGCGCTCGGCGTAGCGCGACACTTTCTCGCAGATCACCCCGGCGGTGTAGGAGTTGGCGGCGGCACCGCGCACTTTGCCGATGCGCGCAGCGTCGAGCCGCTCCACCTCCAGCGCGCAGGTGCTGGGGCAATCGTGCGGACAGGCCGTGGGGAAAATGGCGGGCAGAGGGTTCATCGGTCGCATCGGCAGGAATTATAGACGCATGCTGAGCGTGTCTGCTCGAGCGCGCTTGGCATATAATGACAGCCGCAACTTTCCCAATCTGTCCTTCAGGAGCAACCAACCATGAATTTCAAACGCAAGGCTATGGTTTCCTTGGCGAGCCTGACCCTGGCGCTGGCGGCCGGGACGGCCGGTGCCAAACAAACGGTCAAGCTCGTATTCATCGGTCCGCTCACCGGTGGCGTGTCGGCCAACGGCATCGGCGGGCGCAATTCCGCCGATCTGGCGGTGCGCCTCAGAAACGAGGACCCCAAGGCCAAGTACAGCTATGAACTGGTCAGCTACGACGATGAGTGCAAGCCCAACATCGCGGTGCAGGTGGCGACCAAAGCGGCCGCCGACAACGCGATCATCGCCGGGGTGACGCACTATTGCTCCGTTACCGCGGTGGCGACGGTGGACACCTACCACAAGTTCGGCCTGCCGGTGGTGGTCTGGGGTGCGGTGCTGCCTTCCATCACCTATGCCAACAAATTTGCCGAAATCCATCGCGTCAACGGCACCATGATCAACCAGAACCAGGTTGCGGCCAAGTTCATGACCGGCCTGAAGTACAAGAAATGGGTGGTGATTCACGACACCACGGACTACGGCAAGGGCCACAACCAGTACTTCAGCGAGGCGCTCAAGAAAGACGGCGGGCAGATCGTCGGCACCTTCGGCGTCACTGCCGACCAGCAGGACTTCACCACCGAACTCACCAAGGCGAAGGAACTCAAACCTGACGTGATCTACTTCGGCGGCCTCACGCCGCTCGGCGTGCGCATCCGCTCGCAGATGGAAAAACTGGGCATCAACGCGGTATTCGAGGGTACCTCGGGGATCAAGTCCGACGCGTTCGTCGAAGGCCTGGGCAAACAGCTCGCCGAAGGGTCGCTCTCGTTTATCGAAGGCGCGCCGTGGGAGAAGCTGCCCGGCGGCCTCTATTTCACCGGCAAGTACTCCCTGCAGAAATACAACGAGCCACCCGAAGCCTACGGCCCGTTCGCCTACGCCGCGGCCAACCTGATCATCGATGCCATCGAGAAGGTCGGCCCCAACCGCAAGAAAGTCACCGCCGAACTCGGCAAGACCAAGGACCGGGACTCGATCATCGGCAAGATCACGTTTGACGATCACGGACAGAACATCGTGCCGCTGATCACCAAGTACGTGGTCCAGGATGGCAAGTGGGTGGTGTGGGAGGAAAGCGAGTACGGCTCCGGCAAGCGCAAGCTGAAAGGGCAATAACGACGATTATTTTTGCGCGGACGAGAAACCGTCCGCGCGGATCACCGATTGCGCGCGGATGAAAAGCATATCCGCGCGCAATCGGCGATCTTGGATAAAATCAACCCGAAACCGCTCTTGCTTTTAACCATAACCGTGTTTTTTGTGCGGATACGCTTTTCATCCGCGCAAAAAACACGGTTGGCGCGCGCAGCGCGCAAGGTTTTTTTTAGAATATTTCCTAGAATACTTCCATGACCCTAGGTCTGCTTAGCCAATACGTCTTCAACGGCTTGATGCTGGGGATGATCTACGCCATGGTCGCGGTGGGATTCACGCTGTTCTTCGGCGTGCTCGACGTGATCAAGTTCTCCCACGGCGACGTGCTCATGGTGGGCGCGTTCACCGGCCTCGCGACTTACCTTGGCCTCGAGGCGCTGGGCATCGATTCGGCCCTGGTGCAGCTGCTGGTGATGACCCTGGTCGCGACGCTGTCGATGGCGCTCCTGGGGGCGCTGATCGCGAAATACCTGGTGCTGCCGCTGCGGCTGGCGCCTCCCTTGAATACCCTGCTGATCACGCTGATGCTGGGCACGGTGCTGCGCGAGGCGGTGCGCCTATTCTATCCGCAGGGCTCCAACCCGAAGCCGTTCCCGCGCCTGCTGCCCACCGATTCCCTGAGCTTCGGCAGCTTCACCCTGCGCGCCGACAGCGTGATCCTGCTGCTCGCCGGACTGGCGGCCATTGTCGCGGTGCATCTGGTGATCAACCGCACCAAACTCGGCCTGGCGATACGCGCCGTGGCGCAGGACGCGGAGACCGCGCGCATCATGGGCATCAATTTCGAATTCATCGTGCTGCTCACGTTCGCCATCGGCTCGGGCATGGCGGCCCTGGGCGGGCTGATGAACGGCCTGTACTACAACGAGATCAACTTCGGCATCGGCCTGCTGCTCGGCGTGATCGGCTTTTCCGCCGCGGTGGTCGGCGGCCTGGGCAACATCTACGGCGCCATCCTCGGCGGGTTTCTGTTTTCCGCGCTGCAAAGCATCGGCGCGGTGGCGCTGCCCGCCTTGTTCCCCGGCACGTCCACCGCTTACAAGGACGTGTTCGCCTTCGCCGTCGTGATCATTTTCATGGCCTGGCGGCCCACCGGCCTGATCGCCGAGAAAAAAAGCGAGCGCGTATGAAGCGCCTGTTCAATTCCGCTTCGGCCTTCCCCGCGCTCGCGAGCATGGCCGGCATCACGCTGTTTTCGGTGTTGTTTCTGCATGCCGAATCCCAGGAAGCGGTCATGGGCCTCACGGCGGGGGCGGTGGTCGCGCTGTTCCTGCTCGCGCGCTTTGGCTGGAACACGCTCGCGGCAGCCTCGTTCGCGGGCCACAGCCGCGCCGGGCAGGCCGCGGTCGTGGTCGGCGTGCTGATTGTCGTCGCGGCCTTCTACGACCAGCATTTTCCGCTGCTGATGCTGACTACGGTGTTGCTCTACATCGTGGTCTGCCTGGGCCTGAACCTGCAGTTCGGCTATGCGGGGGTGGTCAATTTTGCGGGCGCGGCTTTCTTCGGCATCGGTTGCTACACCGCGGCGGTGCTGACCGAACATACCGCGCTGCCGCATCTGCTGGTGGTGCTCGCGGGCGGCGTCATGGCGGCGGTCATCGGTTCGCTCTTGATCCTGCCGGTGCTGCGCACCTACGGCCACTACGCCGCGCTGGTCACCATCGCCTTCGGCATTCTGTTCCGCGTGTTCATCGAAGTGAACGACGCCCTGGGTGGGCCGCAGGGCATGAAAGTGCCGGGGATGGAGATTTTCGGCTGGAAACTGAATGAGGGTATTGCGTTCGGCGAGACCGAGCTGTCTTTCTACGCCAACTACGTGCTGCTCGCGCTCGCCATGGCTGCGCTCGCCTTCATGCTGGTGCGGCGCCTCGAGCGTTCCTGGATCGGCCTCAATCTGGATGCGGTGCGGCTGGACGAAACCGCCTGCGCCGCGTTCGGCATCGACGTCGCGCGCTGGAAGATCACCGCCTTCACCCTGGGCAATTTTCTGATCGGCCTCGCCGGCTCGGTGTACGCGATGATGACCGGCTTTGTCGCGCCCAATGCCTTCACCTTCGGCGATTCGCTGATCCTGGTGTCCATCGTGATCCTCGGCGGCATCGGCAACCCCTGGGGGCTGACCGTGGCCGCGGCGATCGTGCTGATGCTGCCGGAGAAGCTGCAGTTCATCCAGGAATACCGCCTGCTGCTGTACGCCGGGCTGGTGATCCTGATCCTGCTGTTCCGCCCCGGTGGGCTGATGCCGCGCCAGGTGCGCAACTATATTCCGGGCTGGAAGCCATGAGCCCGACGGGCCGCCCCGAGGGCCGCATGTTCGATAGGGCCTTGGCGCGCAGCGCCAAGGTACTCCCATGAGCACCACGCTCCTGGCGTGCGACGGCCTGTCGATGCGCTTCGGCGGCCTGGTGGCGCTGAACCAGCTCAGCCTGCGCGTGAACGAAGGCGAGATCCTCGGCCTGATCGGACCCAACGGCTCGGGCAAGACCACGTTCTTCAACGTGATCACCGGCATCTACCAGGCGAGCGAGGGCCGGGTCGACTACCGCGGCCACGACCTGGCGCGGATGAGCGCGCAGGAGATCTACCGCGCCGGCGTGACGCGCACGTTCCAGCGCTCGCGCCTGTGCCTGCCGTTGTCGATATTCGACAACCTCATGATCGGCAACCACCGCCGGCTCAATCACGGCCTGTGGTTCAACCTCGTCCAGCGCGCCGCTTTCCGCCGCCAGTTCGAGGAGCAATACGCCCAGGCGCGAGAACTGGTGCGGACCTTCAGCCAGCCGCTATCCGAGCGGCTGTTCGAGGCGGCGGGCAACGTCAACATGATAGACCGGCGCCGCATCGAAATCTGCCGCGCCCTGATCAGCCAACCGACGCTGCTGCTGCTCGACGAACCGTCGGCCGGCATGACGCACGAAGAGACGCGCGAACTGATGGACGACATCCTGGTCGTGCGCGAACACATGCCCGGCCTCTCGGTGATCATCATCGAGCACGAGATGAATGTGATCGAGCGCATTACCGAGCGCTGCATCGTGCTCAACTTCGGCCAGAAAATCTGCGAAGGCCCCTACGCGACGATCGCCGCCGACCCGCAGGTGCAGGAAGCCTACCTGGGGACCGAATGACCATGGCCGCGCTGCTTTCCGTCGAAAACGTGTTTTCCGGCTACGACAAGGCCGACGTGCTGCAGGACGTGTCGCTTTCGGTTGCGGCGGGCAGCATCACCTGCATTCTCGGCTCCAACGGCTCGGGCAAGAGCACGCTGATCCGCGCCATCCTCAGGCTCACGCCGCCGCGCCGCGGCCGCGTGGTGTTCGACGGCACCGACCTCGCCGGCCTGCCCACGCACCGCGTGATCAGCACCGGCATCGCCTGCATTCCCGAAGGGCGCAAGGTGTTCCCCAAGCTCTCGGTGGTCGAGAACCTGCGCCTGGGGGCCTATCAGCAGAGCGACGCCGCCAAGATCGCCGGCCGCCTGGCGCAGGTGTTCGAGATTTTTCCGCGCCTGCAAGAGCGCGCCGATCAACTCGCCGGCACCATGTCCGGCGGCGAGCAGGCGATGCTCTCGATCGGCCGCGGCATGATGGGCGAGCCCAAGCTGCTCCTGATCGACGAACCCTCGCTCGGACTGTCGCCGCGGCTGGTGAAGGAGAACTTCAGCGTCATCCGCCGCATCAACGAACTCGGCATCACCGTGCTGCTGGTGGAGCAGAACGTGCACCAGACCCTCGCGATCGCGCACCACGGCTACGTGCTGTCGCAGGGCAGGGTGGTGGCCTCGGGCACGGCCAAGGAACTCGCCGAGAACGCCGAAGTGCGCGCGGCCTATTTCGGCTGAGAGCGCATTCCCGCGCCGCGCGCAGGGGGAACGCCATAGGAACAATCGTCCCCTCTCCCCGCTTGCGGGGAGAGGGCCAGGGTGAGGGGAAACTGGTCCTGCACTTTCAATGAAACTTCGTTCTGCTCCAGACGCCAAGACATCTCCGCGCCCCACCGTCATCTTCGACCTCGGCGGCGTCCTCGTCAGCGTCGACTTCATGCGCGCCTGCAAGCGACTGGAGGCCGCCGGCGGCGCAGCGGCGGCAGTCATACACGAGACCATCGCCAACGGCGCGGACAAACTCGCCTTCGACACCGGCCGCCTGAGTCCGCAGCAGTTCGCCGCGCGCTTTTGCGCCGCCATCGGCGTGCGCATTCCTTACGCCGAGTTCGCCGACATCTGGTGCGACATCTTCGCCGAGCAGCGCGAGGTGACGAGCCTGCTGGATCAGATCTCAGCCAAAGCCGACCTGGTGCTGCTGTCGAACACCGATCCGCTGCATCTCGACTATCTGCGCAGCCATTACGGCTTCCTGGAAAAGTTTGGACGGCTGGTGCTTTCCTACGAAGTCGGCCATGCCAAGCCTGCGCGCGAGATCTTCGAGCGCGCAATCGGCCTGTGCGCCCCGGGGACCAGGATGATCTACTTCGACGATGTGCCCGAGTACGTCTCGGCCGCGCGCGCCTGCGGTTTGCCGGCGGAGCAGTTCGTCGATGCGGCCAGGCTCAGGCGCGATCTCAAGGGATTCGGGGTGCTGTAGGCGCCGTACTCGGCTCGTGAGATATCGCCGATGTCTTCACCCGGTCGGCCAAGCGTGGTGACCGCACGACAACCATCGGTGGGGTCTATATCGAGCCAGTGTGCAGGTGCCTATCCCGGTTGACGAGATTGAGGAATCAATGACATGGGCGTAACCTGATCGTGTTAGACCCCGCTTTTTGGTTCTTTTCTTATAAGGCCCCTTTTTAGGGGGGCCTACTTCTTGTTGGGTATCGCATCCAGCGGCATCGCGCCCTTATTCTTATCCTTGACAATAAGTATTTAAAGGGTATCCTTATCCTTGTTCTTATTTTATAAGGAGATCAGCCGTGCAAAAAATTGAAGTCGATGACAGCGTCTACCAATTTCTTGAAAGCAAGGTCCAGGGTTTTGGTGATTCACCAAACGTAGTTCTTAGGCGACTCCTTGGTATTGGCGCCGCGAAACTTCAAGCGCCGAAACCTGTTGAGACCAAGTCATCACATGCTGCATCAAAGAGAGGTAAAGCCCCGAAGGCAAATCTTCGAGATTTGGTTCGCGTCGGCAGCCTTGCAGAAGGGCAAGTTCTCTACCTGCATGACTACCGTGGCGCCAAAGTCAGCGGCGTACAGGCACATATCCGCGGCAATGATCTTGACTGCAAGGGGCAAATACAATCTATGTCAGCCCTTGCCCGCGATCACATGAAAATCCAAGGCTACGATAATGACTCATACCGGGGGCCTGAACACTGGTTCACAGCACAGGGGCGAAGTGTCAAAGATCTTTGGGACGAATACTTGAAGGCGTTCCCAAAGTGATGCCCAACCCGGCGCTCAACCGCGACGCCGTGAAGCATCGCGCTTCGTCGTTGCATCGCGCGCGGCGCGCGTTAGCTCCACGTTAGGGCAGTCATGAAGGAATGGACCGGCATCGAGATCGAAAGCGCACGCCAAGGGCTTGAGCAGGCATCAACGACCACATTGGGTCGCATGATCTTTGAATTCTCCCGCCTTGATGTCGCTCTCGGCCTAATGCTCGCGTGGGCGCACGAAGGCTCGCAGCTGGAAAAGCTTACAAAGATGGTCTCGGGTTACACGTTCCACAAGAAGCTAGAATTTCTTGCAGAACTCGCGCAATCGAAGTATCAGGCCAATCAAGAAGCAATGGATGCGTACGTCACGTGGCTGGCGGAAGCGCAGGAGGTGAGAAGCAACAGGAATGACCTGATTCACGGACGCTGGGGCGTGGACCATATGAAAAATCAGGTCGTCAATATTGTCGGCCTCCCAACGGGTGAACAGATTGAACGGAGCTACACCATCCCGGAACTCAAAGCAGTGCTAGTGCGCATGCAGCAGTTGCAGAAGCAGTTATTCACTTTGAGAGAACAGTGGCCAGTGTGAAGTGCCCTAACAATCGCTTCGAGAGGGACGCTACACCAGCAAGCTTCGCTTACCGGCTACGCGCCCCTCATGCTAAACGTTAGAACTTATGCCCAGCTCTCCATCAATACGATTTCGAGATAGCCTCGAAGAGGCATTTCAATTAATGGAAATCCATAGCCAAATTAGTGGCTCTGCCCCAGGGCGGCGTCGCGATGTTGAGGTTCTCAATAAGAGCGCCATCTTGTTCATTTGCGCATCGTTCGAAGCATTTGTGGAAACGCCAACGTATCTGGTACACAAGGACAGGAGCGCCGGGATTTTTTTGTCGAATGTTTGGCGCAGAACATCAAGGCGCCAAGAGTAAAGTGGATCGGCTGTCTTTCGAAGGCTGGAGAATCTCAGGGCATACGCTACGGCCGCTTCCTCAAAGCATGTGTTTCAAGGCAGTAGGTGAGGGCCTGCACGCTAACCGCCCAATGCAGCCGACTGCTGACAGCGGCGGCTGATTGGGAGCGTTTGCCAATAGCAAGAGGAATCGCATGAGGACCGGGATAGTTATCAGGAGTGAGACCGATGCCGATGTCGGTGCCATTGCTGATGTCACAGTTGCGGCATTCAGTACTCTGCCAATCAGCAATCACACGGAGCAGTTCATCATTGCCGCGCTCCGCGCCGCCAACGCCCTGACCCTATCGCTCGTGGCTGAGTTGGATGGGCGCGTGGTCGGGCATATCGCATTTTCTCCAGTGGCGATGTCCGACGGCTCTCCGGGTTGGTACGGACTCGGGCCTGTGTCGGTTCTGCCCGAATACCAGCGACGGGGGATAGGCGGGGCGTTGATACAAGAGGGACTGTCGCGGCTGAAAGGGCTCGGTGCCCGGGGATGTTGCCTGGTGGGGCATCCGGATTACTACCAGCGTTTCGGATTCCAGAACCCCCGGGGACTGGTCCACGAGGGCGTTCCGGAAAACGTCTTCTTTGCCCTGTCGTTCGACGGGCACATGCCCCAGGGAATTGTCGAGTTCCACGAAGGATTCAAAGCGGCTGGCTGACAACGGGGTGGCGGGTATTCGCCGCTCGCTGCGCGACCGTCGAAACCCACACCCTGAACCTTGGCGGCAACGGAGGTGATGATGGATCAGTCAGCCAAATTCTGGGACAAAATAGCAGAACGCTATTCGAAACGGCCCATTGCCGATGAAGCGGCTTACGAGAAAAAACTGCAGGTCACGCGCGAATATTTTCGGCCGGACATGGAGGTATTGGAGTTCGCCTGCGGAACCGGATCGACGGCCATAGAGGTGGCTCCGCTTGTTTGAACAACTTTCCCCGATTTATAAGTGGACTCCGGGCGAATTGCGGAAGGTGCAGAGTTGTCCACGGCGGCGGTCGGCGCTTGCGACGAACTGACCGACGCGGTGGGC
>Ga0334722_10002277_pt1 | contig 21950 bp, 20 predicted proteins | sample C3_bottom_MG_FD_207210 | JGI IMG/M metagenome (GOLD analysis project Ga0334722, IMG submission 207210) | Sediment microbial communities from Yellowstone Lake, YNP, Wyoming, USA - C3_bottom | ecosystem: Environmental > Aquatic > Freshwater > Lake > Sediment | place: USA: Wyoming | collected... | reverse complement strand
CAAGGGAATTTTTACAGTATACATGGCTACATTCTGCAGCAAACCGGGACGCAGGAAAAAGAATAACCGCCGGGTATCATGGGAATTTCAGGAGGCGAGGCCTACGAAACTGCCGGGGAACTTCGGTCTAACCGCAGAACAGGGACGTTCCTGCGAACTCCCGTTGAAGTGGGACACACCTGGGGGGTGTTCCCAGAAAAATCGCTACATTGCGGATGACGTCTGTCCCTGTTCTTACGGAGTTCGCAGGAACGTCCCTGTTCTGCGGTTGGCGTGATATTCTCTTGAGTTAATATGGCAGGCATCACCGCGAGCGGAGGGAGGATGATGGGGAAGATGAAATTGGGGACCGTCAGGTCGCTTTCCGTGAAGTGTCTCTCCGAGCTGTCGTGGCACGACAACGCGCGGATGCGGCTCGACGTCCGGGACGCGGGAGGGCTGTCCGCCGACCAGTTCGACGTGAAGTGGACGCCCGGGAACGCCGCCGGGGTCTCCGCCCTCCTGTCCATGGCGGATGCCGAAGGGCGCGCCCGGACGATCCTGATGGACGTGGGCTGGGACGTGGCGTACATGGACGGCGTCTTCCGCCGCGAGGGGATCGACCGGCTCCTCGCCGACGGGACGATCGACTTCGTCTACATCACCCACGAACACGTGGACCATTTCTGGGGGATGCCCGCCGTCTCGAAGTACCGCCCCGACGTCAAGGTCGTCCTCCCCGCCGGCTTCTCCGGGCGCAGCAAGGAGCTGCTGAAATCGTCCGGCCACAAGGGAGAGGTCGTCGAGATGGCGCCTGGCCCGCACCTGCTCTTCCCCGGATGCGCCTCCGTCACCTTCGACCAGCCGATCTTCCTCAAGACTCACGGGGAGCAGGTGCTCTACGTGAACGTGGAAGGGAAGGGGATCGTCACCGTCACCGGCTGCTGCCACCCCGGGGTGCTCGGCCTGCTCGAATACGCGAAGGAGAATTTCGACGGGTTCTCCGCCTTTCACGGCGTGTACGGCGGCCTGCACATCTCCCCGTTCGAGGAGTGGGGCCCCCCGCAGGAGGAGGTGCTGGAGAAGCTGCAGACGTTCAACGTCCGGAAGTTCGCCTGCAACCATTGCACGGGCGAGACGGCGGTGCGGAAGATGCGGGAGCGCGGCATGCCCGTGGCCGGCGGCACGGCGCGCCACGGCAGCAAGAGCGTCCTCTACCCGGGGAACGGCGACACGATCGACTTCTGAGCGCTCCCGGCGGAGTCGACGCAGGAGGGGGGGCGCAGTGAGGTAAAGCGCAGCCGTGCAGGTTCATCGCACGGCGAGCCACGAACGGAGCCCCGCCCTCCGAGGAGACGCAGCCGGGGGCGGAGCCCGGAGTCGCCGCGCTATGCGTTCCACCGTTCGATGAGCGCGTAGACGATCCGCGTCATCTCTTCGATCCCGTCCACCGGGATCCGCTCGTCCACGCCGTGGATCTTCCCGTGCTCCTCCCGCGGGAGCAGCAGCGGCATCAGCCCGTACGTGGGGATGCCGATCGACCGGAAGAAGCGCGAATCGGTGAAGCCGGTGCACATGTACGGCACGACGACCGCGTCGGGGTGGACGGAGAGGACCGCCGCCTCCATCGCCCCGTAGAGCGGGCCCATCGGCGACCCGTTCGGCTTCTCCGCGAACAGGATCTCGACCGACACGTCGAGATCCGCGACCAGCGCCCGCACCCGCGCCGCCACCGCCTCCGGTTCCTCGCCCGGAACGATCCGGGCGTCGATCGTCCCCTCCGCTGTGGACGGGATCACGTTCGGCTTGAACCCCGCCGCGAGCGTCGTCACAGCGTACGTGGTATGCAGCAGCGGGTGGATCTCGGGGAACTTCGCCGCGAGGGTCTCCAGCGCCCCGGCCTCTTCGGCGCCGCCTCGCAAGGCGTCGACGTCGAGATCCGAGAATCCTTTCGCGCGCAGCACCCGCAGCATGTCCCGGACCGGCTCCGTAAGCCGCGCCGGCTCCCGGAACTCCGCCGCCCGCGCCATCGCCCGGGCAAGTCGCGCCGGGGCGTCCTTCGCCGACGGACGGCTTCCGTGCCCCGCGCGACCCGTGGCCGCCAGCTTCATCCACACGGGACCCTTCTCCCACATGTTGAGGAGGAAGAACTTTCCCCCCGCCCCGAAGACGTCCCGCACGCCGACGCCGCCCTCGTTCATCCCGAACGCCGCGCCGATCGGGAACGGCAGGTTCCGCACGAAATAGTCCGCCCCCTCGCCTCCGCCCACCTCCTCGTCCGCGTTCGCCACGAGGAACAGCTTCCTCCGCAGGATCCCCGCCTTCGCGGCGCGCAGCGCGGCGCACCAGTGGGCGGCCCCCAGTCCCTTCGTGTCGAGCGTCCCGCGGCCGTACAGGAAGCCGTCCCGGACCTCCGCCGAAAACGGCGGCACGCTCCACTCCTGCGCCCTTGCAGGCACCACGTCCATGTGGTGGATGAGGACCAGCCCCGGCTCCTCCGTTCCGCCGACGTGGCACAGGACGTTCGGCTTCTCCGGCCGCGCCCCGAACGCGACCGGCGACAGCCCGGCCTTCCGGAGCGTCCCGCACAGCAGTTCCGCCGCCCCCCGGCAATCCCCCGGCGGGTTCGATGTGTCGATCCGCAGATATCCGGAAAGCAGCGCGACCGGGTCCGTCATTGAACTCCCCCCCGTTTCGGGATACATTTTCCTGACCGCGCAAGCGCGGCCCAACTCACGCACCAGGGGACACCCGCATGCCCAAGGCACTCATCACCGGCGTCACCGGCCAGGACGGATCGTACCTGGTCGAGTTCCTGCTGTCGAAGGGGTACGAGGTCCACGGCATCATCCGCCGCGCCTCCACCTTCAACACGGGCCGCCTCGACCACATCTACGTCGACCCGCACGCCGCCGGGGCCCGCATGTTCCTGCATTACGGCGACCTGTCGGACGGCGGGCAGCTCACCAACCTCATCTACAACGTCCAACCCGACGAAATCTACCATTTGGGTGCGCAAAGCCACGTGCGCGTTTCCTTCGACATCCCCGAATACACCGGCGACGTCACCGGCCTGGGCACCACCCGCATCCTCGAGTCGCTGCGCCGCGCGGGGGGGAAGGCCCGCTACTACCAGGCCTCCTCCAGCGAGATGTTCGGCGCCACCCCGCCGCCGCAGGGCGAGAAGACGCCCTTCTATCCCCGCTCCCCGTACGGCGCCGCCAAGGTCTACTCCTACTGGATGGCGATCAACTACCGCGAAGCGTACAACATGTTCGCCAGCAACGGGATCCTCTTCAACCACGAGTCCCCCCGCCGCGGCGAGACGTTCGTCACCCGCAAGATCACCCGCGCGATCGCGAAGATCAAGGCGGGGAAGCAGAAGGAACTGTTCCTCGGCAATCTCGACGCCCGGCGCGACTGGGGGTTCGCCTACGAATACGTGCAGGCGATGTGGCGGATCCTGCAGCACGATCGGGGCGATGATTTCGTCATCGGCACCGGCCAGTCCAACTCGGTAAAGGAGTTCCTCGAGGAGGCGTTCGCCTACGCGGGCCTCGACTGGAAGGAGTACGTGAAGATCGACCGGAAATATTTCCGGCCCACCGAGGTCGAGAACCTGATCGCCGACGCGTCGAAGGCGAAGAAGCTGCTCGGATGGGAGCCGAAGGTGACGTTCAGGGAGCTGGTACGGATCATGGTCGACGCCGACCTGGAGGACGCGGGACTATCGACCCCCGGCGAGGGCCGCAGGATCCTCGCCGCCAAGGGCCTCCCCGTCGGCTCGAAACTCTGACGTGATCTATCTCGATATCTTCCGCAGATTGCAGGAGGAAGGCGTCCGCTACATCGTAGTGGGAGGACTGGCGATGAACCTCCACGGGATCCCCCGGATGACGGCGGATGTCGATCTGTACGTCGACCTGGAAAAGGCGAACGCGAGCCGGTTTCTGGCCGCGATGAAAGCGCTCGGCTTCGTCCCCGGCGTTCCCGTTCCCGCGGAATCCTTTGCGGATCCGGAGGCCCGGGACACCTGGCGGCGTGAGAAGAACATGCTGGTCATGGGGTTCGTGAATCCCTCCCGACCCGCCATCGGGCTGGACGTGTTCGTCTTCGAGCCCGTTCCTTTCGGACCGGCGTACGAGCGGAGAAAACGGGTGAGCGTCGAGGAGGAGGCGCTGGAGATCCCGGTGGCGTCCAGGGAGGACCTCATCGCGATGAAGGAAGGCACGGGACGGCTCCAGGATGCATCGGACGTTAAGATCCTGCGCCGCGGGCCGGGGGAGGGCGCTTGAAACGGCAACCCGGAGGATATGAATATTACGTGACCGACGAGCAGATCCGTCGATGGGAAACGGTACCCGTAGTGGAGCGGCTGCGCTGGCTCGAGGAGGCCAACGAATTCCTGTACCAGGCCCAGGATGCGAAAACCCGCGCCCGCTGGCAGGCGATCCGGCGGGGGGAGAACCGATGAAATGAGCGCGTTCGCGGGAAAGAAGATCCTGGTCACCGGCGGGTCGGGATTCCTCGGGCCCCCCGTTATCTCGCAACTGCTCGGTCGCGGCGCGCGGCAGGAGGACATCACGGTCCCGCGGTCGGCAAGGTACGATCTTCGCCTGCCGGCGGCGTGCGCGGAGGCCGTCGCGGGGCAGGACCTCGTCATCCACCTGGCGGCCAACGCCGGCGGGATCGGCTGGAACCGGGAGCACCCCGGCTCCCTTTTCTACGACAACGCCGCCATGGGAATCCACCTGATGGAGGAGTCCCGCAAGGCGGGCGTGAAAAAATTCGTCCAGATCGGCACCGTCTGTTCCTATCCGTTCCAGCCTCCGCGCATCCCCTTCCGCGAGGACGACCTATGGGTGGGGTATCCCGAGCGGACCAACGCTGCCTACGGCATGGCCAAGAAAATGATGATGGTGATGGGGCAGGCGTACCGGCAGGAGTACGATTTCAACGCGATCTACCTGCTCCCCGTGAACCTGTACGGACCCCGCGACCACTTCTTCGAGCCGGAGAAGTCGCACGTCATCCCGGCGCTCATCAAGAAATTCGTCGATGCCCGCGACTCCGGCGCGCCGGAGGTGATCGTATGGGGGAGCGGCTACTTCAAGGGCACCCCCGTATCCCGCGAGTTCCTCTACGTGGACGACGCCGCCGAGGCGATCGCGCTGGCGGCCGAGCGGTACGAAGGGACCGAACCGGTGAATATCGGCGCGGGACGCGAGGTGCCGATCAACGACCTGATCGCCATGGTGTGCGAGATGACCGGCTACCGGGGGAAGGTGGTCCGCGACCTCACGAAGCCCGACGGCCAGCCCCGCCGCTGCCTCGACACCTCCCGCGCGAAGGAGAAGTTCGGTTTCGTCGCCCGCACGCCGTTCGAGGAAGGCCTGCGCAAGACGATCGCGTGGTACGAGCAGGCGCGGCGGGAGCGGTGATCCGCCGACGGGGATGTCGCCGGGAACGGAACGGATGAAAATTCGGTGGGACGAGGGGGAGGCATGAAGCGCGTGCTGGTCACAGGCGGCGCCGGGTTCATCGGATCGCACCTGTGCGAGCGGCTGCTGGCGCGCGGCGACGAGGTGCTCTGCGTCGACAACTTCTTCACCTCGCGCCGGCAGAACATCGCCCATCTCCGCGGCAACCCGATGTTCGAGTTCATGCGCCACGACATCACCTGGCCGCTCTACGTCGAAGTCGACCGGATCTACAACCTGGCGTGTCCCGCCTCCCCCGTCCATTACCAGTTCGACCCGGTGCAGACGACGAAGACGAGCGTGCACGGCGCGATCAACGTGCTCGGGCTCGCCAAGCGCCTCAAGGTGCGCATCCTCCAGGCGTCCACCTCCGAGGTCTACGGCGACCCGATGCAGCATCCGCAGACGGAGTCGTACTGGGGGAACGTGAACCCGATCGGCCCGCGCGCCTGTTACGACGAGTCGAAGCGGTGCGCCGAGACGCTCTTCTTCGACTATTATCGCCAGCACAACCTGCAGATCCGCGTGATCCGCATCTTCAACACGTACGGCCCGCGCATGCACCCGAACGACGGCCGTGTGGTGTCGAACTTCATCGTCCAGGCGCTGAAGGGGGAGCCGATCACGCTGTACGGAACGGGGAGCCAGTCGCGCTCCTTCTGCTACGTGGACGATCTTGTCACCGGGATGATCGCGATGATGGACCAGGACGAGCTGGTCGGGCCGGTCAACCTCGGCAACCCCGGCGAGTTCACGATCCTCGAGCTGGCGACGATGGTCAAGGAGCTCACCGGCTCGAAATCGGAGATCGTTTTCCAGCCGCTTCCGCAGGACGACCCCGTCCGCCGCCGCCCGGACATCACCCTGGCGAAGGCGAAACTTCACTGGGAGCCGACGATCCCGCTGCGCGACGGCCTCACCCGCACCGTCGCCTTCTTCCGGGAGTTGCTCGCCGCGGGGGGATAGCGCGGCCGGTTCCGGCGTTGAAGGCGGGCCAACGGGCAGGGGGGCTTCGTAGTAGCCGCGGACCGCCGACCGGTTCCCGGACACAAGGTTCGATATCCGGTCTGTCGCCGCGCCCCCCTCCGTTCTCCGCACGCTCTCTCCGTCCGGTTTCACTCCCGCAACTCCTTCCCGCACGGACGTTTTCCGGTCCCGCTGCGCCCCACTCCCACGCGCGCGTTCCTCGGTCACAACCGGCCCGCCCCTTGCTCCCTTCGGCCCTCAACAAACCGCAGAACAGGGACGTTCCTGAGAACTCCCGCAGATTGGGGACAGACCTGGAATCCCGGTCCCCAAGGAGTGTCCCTGTTCAACGGGAGTTCTCAGGAACGTCCCTGTTCTGCGGTTCCCAAGGAGGGAGCGACGATGAAGAAAGCACTGCTGGTCGGCATCAACCGGTACCCGGATCCGGGCAACGAGCTGAAGGGGTGCGTGAACGACGTCCGCCAGATGGCGGAAACGCTGAAAAGCCGGTACGGCTTCCCCGGCGACGGGAACATGCGCATCCTCACCGACGCCCGCGCCACCACGAAGGCGATCCTCGACGGGCTCGCCTGGCTCGCCGCGGGGGCATCCCCCGGCGACTCTCTCGTCTTCCACTACTCCGGCCACGGCTCCCAGGTGCCCGACCGAAACGGCGACGAGACGACCGACCGGCTCGACGAGATCCTCTGCCCGTACGACCTCGACTGGGATCACCCCCTCACCGACGACGACCTCGCCGCCGCCTGCGCCAACGTCCCGCAGGGGGCCCTCCTCACCGTCATCCTCGACTGCTGCCACTCCGGCACCGGCCTGCGCGACTTTGCCCGCCCCTGCGGCATCCCCCCGTCCGATGCCCCCGACCGGCGCCGCTTCCTACCGCACCCGGAAACGCCGTATCCCGCACCGCCTCGCCCGCGCCGCCTCGCCCGCCGGTTCGGCGTCAGCGTCACCCGCACCAACGCTGTGCTGATCGCCGCCTGCCGGGACGACCAGACCTCGGCCGACGCCTGGATCGCCGGCGGCTACCACGGCGCCCACACGTACTATCTCTGCCAGGCCCTTCAGGACCGGCCCCGCGACATCACCTATCGCGCTCTTGTCTCCGCCACCGGCACCGCCATCTCCCGCGCCGGGTTCGATCAGGTCCCCCAGCTCGAAGGCCCTGCAAAATTGCTCGTGCTGCCATTTTCCGCAGCATAATATCCGACGGAACGCCAGGTGCCGCGCCAAGTTCGATACATTCGGCGTCTGTCGGAAAATGCCAGAAAAAGGCATGTTCATGAAACAGATCGGGGCAGAGTTCGGGTGTTTACCGTTCAACTCGAGGTGTGGCATGATGACAAATGGAATCCGGTTATACGATATGACGGATCCCATGGTTTTCCACACAAGGATCTCTTTCGCCGGAACGGAGAGTCGCGGAAGGCGCCGTTGAATATATCGTTCAAGGAGGCACTTGTCTTTGCGGATCAGGATATCGGGAACCGGTGGAAAATGTATCTTCAGCGGTACCTGCGGGGGGAATGGCCGTGACGAAATTTGAGCGGTTGAATTCCATCCTCGGGTTCGAGTTTGATCGTTACGTTATGGAACATCCGGATTTTGCGGAGAGGATACCGCCAGGGGCCATCGTAGTCCTCCAAATGGAAGGGGAGGATGCATTCAACAAGTGGGCGCGGAATATCGCCGATCTTCACCGAGGAAAAGATGAGCCCATCCTCTTCGTGCAGGTAAAGGGGTTGCGCCCCCCCAAGTCCCGCCTCATCCGTCCCGTCATCGCCAAGTCCGCTTGAATTCCCCTCACGCCCGGAACCGCGGAACAGGGACGTTCCTGAGAACTCCAGTTGAACAGGGACACTCCTTGGAGAGCAGGGTCTTAGGTCTGTCCCCAATCTGCGCGAGTTCTCAGGAACGTCCCTGTTCTGCGGTTTTGTCCCTGCCCCTCCCCCCTTGCCGTAATTTACCCGTTTTGATAATGTTCCTACGCAATCCCGAGTACGCCCCATTACAATGAGACGTGCGTCTCGTGCGCGTGCGGATGCCCTGCATGGCGATTTCCGTGGGAGGGCAGTGCTTGGACCCCAAGTGGTACCTGGTCAAGACGAAAGCGCTCAATGAACCGCGGGTCCACAAGCGCCTGACCGGGGCCGGCTACGAAGTCCTCTTCCCGAAAATCAGCAGGAAATCGAAGCGCCACCGCGGCCTCTTCGAGATGCGCCCACTCTTCCCCACCTACCTCTTCGTCCGGTTCCACGGCGACGAACTGAAAACGATCAAATACACCCACGGCGTCGCCCGCGTCATCTGCTTCGGCCTTGAGCCGCATGAAGTGGATGAGGAGATCATCGCCGCCGTCCGCGCGCGGATGAACGAGGAGGGGATCGTCAAACTGGAGCCGAAAAGGGTCACCCTGTCCCCGGGCCAGCGCGTAAAGATCGGGGAGGGCCCCTTCGCGGGCCTCGACGCGATCTTCGTGGAGGAGATGCCCGATCGCGAGCGCGTGGTCCTGCTCCTCGACGCCGTCTCCAGTTACAAGCTCACGATCGAAAAGGATTCCCTGGAGCGGTAGGTGATCGCTGCTTCGCACTTCAGGGTGCAGGCAAGGTGTATAATGGTAAGGTTATTCACAGGTTCGACATGTTAATGGAAACATTGTATCGCGCCCCACAGGAGTTCGCCGTATCCGCCCCGGTTTCAGATTTTTCCGGAGGCCGCATGGGCGGTAGCCTGCCAGCGCACCCCGGAACAGAAAACCGCAGAACAGGGACGTTCCTCAGAACTACCGTTGAACAGGGACGTTCCTCAGAACTACCGTTGAACAGGGACACTCCTTGGGAACCAAGAATCCAGGTCTGTCCCCAATCTGCGCGAGTTCTCAGGAACGTCCCTGTTCTGCGGTTCGTCGTCCTCGCGACCCTCGTCCTGTTCGCCGGCACCGCCTCCATCGCCCCCGCGCCCGCCCACGCCGCCGACCTGTTCCTCACCGGCGAGCGGGAGATCTACCTCGCCGTCGACAAGCTGAACGCGATGGGCCAGCTCCCCGGCTTCCTCGCCAACACGCGCCCGTACTCCGTCGCCGCCGTCCGCGCTGCCTTCGACAACGCCGCCGCCGCGGGACAGGGCATCGACTTCGACGCGCAGCTCGCCCGCTGGGTTTCCTACGCGACGAAGCCGACCCTCCTGGTCCGCGGCACCGCCGCCGTCGAAGCGGACGAGAAGCGCGAGACCCGCGCCAATGAAGGCGGCGTCCCCACGCCCAAGGGCGTCTCCGCCCGCCTCTCGATCCTCGCCCGCGAGGAGACGACCCCGTACGTTTCCGCCCACGCCTCGGCCGCCACCTTCTTCGGCAAAGCCGGCGAGACCGGCACCCGTGTCGGCGAGACCGCTATCGAGACCGGCACCCCGTCCGCCGCCCTGCAGATCGGCAAGATCGCCACCTGGTACGGCCCCGGCCGCCTCGGCGCCCTCATCTTCACCAACAACGCCCAGAGCTACCCCGGCATCCGCCTCCACAACCCGGTCCCCATCGCCGTCCCCGGCCTCTTCTCCTTCCTCGGAAACGCCCAGTACGACCTGTTCCTCGCGCGCCTCGAGTCGGATCGCCCCATCCCGAACCCGTTCCTCTTCGGCATGCGCCTCGCGGCCCGCCCCGGCCGGTACCTCGAACTCGGACTCTCCCGGTCGATGATCTACGGCGGCCACGGCCACGACAGTGGCCTCTCCGCGTGGTGGGACGCCTTCAAGGGGGAAAACACCAACGCGCCCGGCGAAAAGGGGCTGGTCAACCAGATCGGCGGATTCGACATCACCCTCACGCTCCCATCCGCTTCGCAGCCGGTGCAGGCGTACCTCGAACTGGCGGGAGAGGACCAGGCGCACCTGCTGGGCACCCCCATCCCGTTCCCGAGCAAGTTCGCCTATGTGACCGGCATCTTCCTCCCGACCCTGTTTGGCAGCGCGGCGGACGACCTGCGGGTCGAATGGGCCCGGAACCACTGGCGCGGCAACGGCCCGGCGTGGTACGTCCACGGGGTCTCCGACGGCGGCTACGCCCACATCTACCGCAACCGGGTCCTCGGCCACCCGATGGGCACCGACGCGCAAGACCTTTCCATCCAGGGGCACCACTTCTTCCTCCCCTCTACGTATCTCGAGTTGACACTGTCCCGGACCGACCGCTACTCCCTCGGCCCGATGAAAGAGCGCACCGACCGCACCTCCGCCGGCCTCGTCGGCTGGCTCTCCGAAACGGTCCGCGCCGAAGGGGAGATCGCCCTCGAAACGGTGAAGGACCCCGCCGGCCTCCCCGGCGCATCCGCCAAGGACGCCTCCTTCCGCGTCGCCTTCTCCTACCAGCTCGGGACCGGGAAATGAAGCGTCCGTCCCGATGGTGGAATCCGATCGCGATGCGTCATATAATGAGGCATAAAGAGTCGTGAGGTGCTTCACATGAACCAGATCACCGTGAGGGGGATCGCCCCCGAATTGGAGAAGCAGATCCGCCGCAAGGCGAAGGCCACGGGGAAATCCCTGAACAAGGTCATGCTCGAACTGATCGGCGGGTCCGCGGGGCCGGAAAAGCGCGGGAAGAAGCCGGCGGGAGCCTCTCTCGCAGAGCTTGCCGGGGGGTGGTCGGAGAAAGAGGCCCGGGAGTTCGAGGAATCGGTGCGGGTCTTCGAGGAAATCGACGAAGCGATGTGGAAGTGAAGCTCCTTCTCGACACGAGCGCGTACTCGGGATTTCGCAGGGGAGTACCTTCCGTGGTGGAAAAGATCTCCGCCTCCGACTCCGTTCTGATCTCTCCGGTCATGCTGGGAGAGTTGATGTTCGGTTTCCGCAAGGGCGGGAAGTTCGAGCAGAACATGCGGATGCTGCGACGGCTCCTGGAGCACGAAGCGGTCGATGTCGCACCGCTCGGAGAGGTCACCGCGGACCGGTATTCGCGGATTGTCATGCAACTGAAGAAAGACGGAAGCCCGCTACCGATCAACGACGTCTGGATTGCCGCCCAAGCGATGGAACACGGTGTCGAGCTCCTCACGTCCGATCGCCATTTCGAGCGGGTCGCCGGCTTGGCATATACGATATTTTGACCCGATAAACTCTCCCGGAAGGCAAATGATGACGAACCTTCAACGACTTCTCAGGAACGTCCCTGTTCCGCGGTTCGCGGTTCCGCGGTTCGGCGCCGCGTCGATCCTCGCGGTTCTGATCGCGACCTCCGCGCTCCTTGTGGCGCCAGCGCTCTTGGCGCTCACGACCGTGGCGCTCATGGCGCCGACCCCCGCCCTTGCGGCCGAAACCCTGGCCGAGGACCCGGCGGCGGATCTCCCCGCCAGCCTCTCCCCCGACCAGGCGGAGATGGCGAAGAAGCTTCTGCAGACCAACGAGGACGCCCGCAAGGCGCTCGAAGCCGCGAAGCAGCAGAAGGCGCAGACCGGGCAGAAGATGAAAAAGGCGGCCGAGGCGGAAGCCGAGGCGGTGAAAAAGGATCTGGCCGCCAAGCCGGAAGGGGTGACCGCCGTCGCGAAGGCCGAGCTGGCTGCGACCGCCGCGGTCCGCTACGACTGGCGCAAATCCCCCTACGTCGGCAACCTGTTCGCCTCCCGCCTCTCCGACCCGGAAAAGGCGTCCCTCACCCACTTCGGCCACGAGCTGTTCGCCCCCACCCTGGGATCGGCGCTGCTCCTGGAGAACATCCCGGTGGGCCCCGGCTACATCGTCGGCCCCGGCGACGAGATCGTCGTCAAGATGTGGGGGCGGGTCGAAGGCACCCAGCGGATGGTGGTCGACCGCGACGGCAAAATTTTCCTCCCGAAGTTCGGCTCCCTCTACGTGGCCGGCAAGACGTTCGAGGAACTGCGTGCCTTCCTCAAGGCGAAGGTTTCCACCATCGCCGAGGTCAGCTCCGACGTCACCATGGGCCAGATGAAGGGGATCCGCGTATCCGTGGTGGGCGAGGTCCTTTCCCCCGGATGGTACAACGTCAGCTCCCTGCACACGGCGCTCCAGGTGCTCTCCATCGCCGGGGGCATGAAGGACATCGGATCGCTGCGCCGCATCCGGATTATGCGCGATGGGAATGTGCTTCGGGAAATCGACTTGTACGACTTCCTCCTCTCGGGAGACACCCGCGCCGACATCCGCCTGCTCCAGGGCGACGTCATCTTCGTCCCCGTGGTGGGAAAACTGGCGGCGATCGCCGGCGACGTGCGACGCCCCGCCATCTACGAGCTGCGCGACGAGAAGTCGCTCCTTGACCTCGTCAAAGTGGCCGGCGGCTTCTCCCCCTCAGCCTGGAAGCAGCGCGTCCTGGTGGAGCGGCTGGAAGGGAACACCTCCCGCATCGTCCTCGACGCGAGCGTGGAAGACCTGGAAAAGGGGCGGCACGTCCTGGACATGGCGGATGGCGATATCGTCCGCATCTTCCCGATCGTGCAGGCGGACATCAACGCCGTGATGCTGGAGGGGAACGTCGTCCGGCCGGGGCGGTACGAGCTGAAACCCGGAATGACGGTGGGCTCGCTCATCAAGGACGCCAAAGAGTTCCTCCCCGAGACGTACTTCGACTACGCGCTCCTCACGCGCCTGGTCCCCCCCGACCTGCGCAAGGAGATCGTCCCCGTCAACCTGCGGGAGATCGTGCTGGAGAAGAAGAAGGAGGCCGACGTCCCCCTGAAGGCGAGCGACGTCCTGACGGTCTTCAACCGCTCCGCCTTCCGCGACTCTCCAAACGTGACCATCTCCGGGCAAGTACGCCGCCCCGGCACGTTCGACCTCAAAAAAGGGTCCCGCGTTACCGACCTCGTGAAACTGGCGGGGGACCTGACGAAGGTTTCCTGGCTGCCGCGAGCGGAAATCGTCCGCATCGACGAGAAGACGCGCACCTTCCGCACGATCTACTTCGACCTCGGCAAGGCGATGGCGGGGGACGAGAAGGAGAACCACGTCCTGGAGGACGAGGACCAGGTTCGCATCCACTCCCTCTGGGAGACGCAGTACAGGAAATCAGTCTCCGCCGCGGGCGAGCTGAACAACCCCGGGGACCAGATCCTGACCGAAGGAATGCGCCTCTCCGACCTGCTCTTCAAGGCCGGGATGTTCAGGGCGAGCGCGTACACGAAGGAGGCGGAGCTCGTCCGGCGGGCGTTGGCCGACAACGGCGCCCTCGTCAAGACCGAGGCGGTCCCGGTGTACCCGGAGCGGGCGCTCGGCGGAGATCCGGCCGCCGACATCCCCCTGCGGGAGTACGACCTGCTGTCGATCCGCGCCCTCCCGACGTGGGGCCTCAAGTATACGAAGAAGGTAAACGCGTCCGGCGACGTCCTCTCCCCCGGTGATTTCGTGCTTACGGAGGGGATGCGCCTTTCCGACCTGCTCTTCCGGGCCGGCGGTTTCAAGGAAAGCGCCTACACGAAGGAGGCGGAGCTGGTCCGCCGCGAGATCACCCCGCAAGGGGACCTCGTGAAGACGCAGACGCTCACGGTTTACCCCGAAAAGGCCGCGGCGGGCGACAACGCGGCGAACGTGCCGTTGCGGGAGTACGACCTGCTCGTCGTCCACCAGATCCCCGACTGGGCGGAGAAGATCCAGGTGACGCTGTCGGGCGAGGTGCAGTTCCCCGGGACCTATACCGCGCGGAAAGGCGAGCGGCTGGGTTCGGTCATAGAGCGGGCGGGCGGGTTCACGAAGGACGCGTATCTGAAGGCCTCGCAGTTCACCCGCGCCTCCACGCAGAAGTCCCAGCAGGAGGCGATCGACAAGCTGATAGCGGACCTGGAATTCCAGGTGGCGCAGAAGTCCCAGCAGGTCGGCGGCGCCCTCGACCAGGAGGACGTGGCGGCGAACAAGGAACTGGCGATTGCCCGCCGGGGCCTGATCGAGCAGTTGAAGAAGACCAAGGCTAAAGGGCGCATCATCATCCGCCTGGCCGGCAACGGGAGGGTGGCCGGTACTCTGGCAGATGTCATCCTGGAGAACGGCGACCAGCTGGAAGTGCCAAAAAAGATGAGCGTGGTGAACGTGGTCGGCCGCGTCTACAACCCTACCGGCATAGTGTACGATCCGGCGCGCGACTCGGTGGGATATTATCTGCGGCTGGTGGGCGGCCCGACGGAAAACGCGGACCGCGACCACATCTTCCTGCTCAAGGCGGACGGTTCGGTGGTGACGCGTGAAACCGCGGATGGTGGTTTCTTCGCCTTCGGCGGCCGGGGGCTTATGAGCGCCCGGGTGGAGCCGGGAGACTCGATCCTGGTGCCGGAGAAACTGGTTCAGATCCGCCTGATGAAGGACATAAAGGACATCACCCAGATCCTGTACCAGATCGCCGTCACCGCCGGCGTTCTGGTCGTGTTGTTCTGAGATCCGGGGATGAAAGCCCGAAAAAGGAATCGCCATGGATGAACCGGAAGCAACGGAATCGGCGGAAAGCAGGGCTGGCATAAGCGATTTATTGGCGGATCTCCGTCCTCACTGGTGGAAGATCGCGGGATTATCCCTGGCTGCCGGATTGATCGCTTTCCTGTGGACACTCCGTGAACCGGACATCTACCGCGCCACGGCGATCATCACTCCGGCGGCAGAGGAGAACAGGCAGAGTCCCACAATCGGGGTTCTCGCCTCTTACGGCATCGCGGTGGGGGGGCCTTCGAAGGTTGAGGATCTCGAAACCTTGTTGAAAAGCAATGATCTCACGGTTCGGGTATTCCGCAAATATGACATTTGGCCGATTCTGAAGCCCAAAAGCTTTAATCCGAAAACGGGCAAATTGGTTCCCGGCTGGAAGGAGAGGGTACTTTCCGTGAAGGATGCGGAGGGAAGGGTCCCGGGCGATTGGGATGCCATCCGGATTTCGCAGAAGGGGCTGACGGTCCAAACGAATCGAAGAAGCAACACCATTTCCCTTACGTTCGAATCCCCCTCGGCGGAAGGTTCCACAGCCATCATCCGGTATTATCTTGACGAGGCGAAAAGCCGGCTTCAGGAAGAGGCCCTGGAGAGGTCCACAAGGAACAAGAAATTCATAACCGAGCAGATCGGCCTGACCGTGGATGCGTTGATGCGCGACCGCCTTTACTCGACGTACGGGCAGGAACTGGAGCGCGAGATGATGGCCCGCAATCGCGAACAGTTCGGGTTCAAGGTCATCGACGCTCCCCGGGCGCCGGACTTCAGATCAAAGCCGGACAGGGTGGGGGCTGCGGTGACCACCGTGGTGGTCTCCCTGCCGGTATGGTGCATGATTTTCATGTATCGCCGCAAGAAAAGAACCACGCCGTAGATCTTCATTCGCACAAATCCTGCCGCGGTTCCTGAAATTTTCCGAAATGATGAAAGTACTTCAATTCGGCCGGTTCCATAATCCCAATTTCGGTGGGTTGGAACGTCACGTCGAACTGCTGCAATCCGAACTGCAGCGGCACATTCACGTCGATAATATCGTGTCCAACGACAAGTTCAGGGACGAAGTGGAGAAGGTGAACGGTAGCAATATATATAAAGTCGCATCGCTTGGCCTGTTGGCAGGCACTGCGATAACTCCCGCGATGCCGTACAGGGTCAGGGCTTTATGGAAGGAAAACAAATATGACATCATGCACCTCCACTTTCCGGATCCTCTCTCCCATTTTTCCGTAACTTTTCTTCCCCGATCCGTGAAGATCGTTATTACTTGGCACAGCGACGTGATACGACAACGGAGGTTTCTCCGTTTCTATAAACCTTTCCTCGATCGGATTGTGCGACGGGCGGATGCGATTATCGCTCCCACCCCGATGCACTTTACAACCTCAACGCAATTGTCCTCCTGTGACGATACCCGAAAACTTCACGTTATCCCCTTCGGGATAGATTTCGACAGGTTTGCGATGACCCCGGAATTGTCGAAGTCCTTTACCCGCATCCGGGAACGGTATGGCGGGGAAAAGTTGATCTTTTCCGTGGGAAGACACGTGTACTACAAAGGGTATGAGTACCTGTTGCGGTCGATGAAGGAAGTGGACGCCACCCTGTTGCTCGGCGGAACCGGCCCTCTTACGGATGGATTGAAGCACCTGGCCGAATCTCTCCGTTTGAACGACAAGGTGGTTTTTCTCGGCAGGGTCCCGGATGATGAATTGCCCGCTTATTACCACGCATCGGACGTGTTTTGTCTGCCTTCTGTGGAAAGAAGCGAGGCATTTGGCATCGTCCAGGTGGAAGCGATGGCGTGCGGGAAACCCGTTGTATGTTGCGAATTGCACAACGGGGTTTCCTACGTGAACCGGCACGGTGTCACGGGCCTGGTGGTTCCTCCGCGTGATCCTCGCTCCCTCGCTGCGGCCTTGAATGAATTGTTAGGTGATGAGCAAAAAAGAAATGCAATGGGCGATGCCGCATACACATGGGCTCGCAGGGAGTTCACGCTGGAGCGGATGTGCAGGGAAACCTTGTGCTTGTATCAGTCGGTCCTGAGTGGCAAGAGTGCCTGACCGGGCTTGCATCGGGGACGGTCCCCCCCGGTGAAACGGGACAGGGAATCGCTGCTGGGGGCAGGCGTCCTGTCGTTTGCATACGCCGCCTGGGGAACCCTTCTCGCCCTCGTGACGATTCCGGTCATGATCACCGGTCTCGGTCTCGCCTCCTACGGGATGTACACGTTGGCGTTTTCCATCGCCGGGTTCGGCGCGTTTCTCGACATGGGCCTCGGCTGGACCATTTCCCGGTTCGTCGCCGAAGCCGACGCCCGGGAAGACCATGAACTGCTGGCTGCGACGATGCGCGCGGGTGCGCTTTGCCATTTCGCGATGGCGATTGTCTTCGTACTGCTTGTGTATCCCTTCGCGGGTTGGATCGCCCGGGCGATCCTCCGGTCCTCGCCTGCCGATACTCCCTTGATGGTCAAGGTGCTGCGTATTGCCGCCATCTCCTTTGCCTGTTCCAGCATCGGCGGTTTCTTCGTCAGCGGGCTCCGTGGGCTGCGGCGCTTTGCCCCCGCCACGCTGATCAGCGTGACCGGGGTCACCGTCTCGGTCGCAGGCGCGGCATCAATGGCGTGGCTCGGCTTGGGGGTCGCCTCCGCGTCGGCCGCGCAATTGGCCGGCGCTTTTCTCGGCATGGCGATGGGCGCCTGGACATGTCGGCCATATTTCGAGAGGACGGCCGGCGGGATCACACTGTGGAAACAGCTACGCAGAATGCTCGGATTTTCTTTCTGGACCTACCTGAACCGCTTGACCCAGATGTTCGTTCTGCAGGTCGACAAGGTGCTCATCGGAAGATTCGTCGGTCCGGCTTTCCTGCCTATCTACACGGTGCCGTTCGGAGTTGCGCAGAAAATAAATTTTCTGGCGGGCCCGGCGGTTACGGCCATCTATCCCACCGCGGCGGCGGGACAGCACGAACCGGAACTGTTCATGAAAAAATATTTCTCGGGGTCTCGACTCGTGCACATCCTGACCGGCGCCGCCGCATTGTCGGTGCTTCTATGGGGGGAGAAGTTTCTGGCCGCCTGGATAAGCGCCGATTTCGCTCGCCGAAGCGATTATTACCTGAATGTCTTCACGGTTGGCTACTGGGTGATTTCCGTGGGTTCCTTCGACGTCGGCTGTATCGAAGGATGGAACCGTCCGAAGACCACTTTTGCAATTGTAGGGGTGGGATTGCTGCTGGCGGTCTCCGTCGGCTTTCTCGCATGGCCGCTGTTAGGGGTCCCCCGGACGATCGCGCTGGCCGTGGCCGCATGGCTTGTTTCCGTGGGTGTCGGCGGAATGATCGTGTGGCAGAGGATGTCCAATTACCCGGTCCGTCGGTTTCTTCGCCATATCGCTTCCCCGTTGGCCGAAATGGCTCTTATAGGGTGCATTTTCTCCGCTGTTTTGCGGAATGTGACAAGCCCCCGCTTTCTTGTCATTGCCATCCTTCCTGTAATCGCCGTTGGGTTGGTGATATACGGCTGTTACCGCGCGTTCTCGAGAGAGGAACTTCAAGCGATCTTTTCTCGTCTGACGTTGGCGAAAACCAATTGATGCCACCCGGCGTGGAACCGAGGAGAGTACGTTGATGCAAAAGGGACCAGTGATACAACCACCATCCCAGGTCGACCGATGGTACGTAAATTACTGGGAGCGGTTGCAGGCGCGCGAGAAGTTGTTCCAGACATTGCGGCCGCCATGCCTTTATTGGTATTGGTCCGACCGGTTGAACGAAGTCGAGCGGTTGTATTTCAAGTGGGCGGGCGAAGCGTCGCGGATTCTGGATTTCGGAGCAGGTGAAGGACGCCTGAAACGCAAGTTCCTTTCCGAGGGGTTCAAGGGGAGTTACGAAACACTCGACATATCCTCCGAGAGTCGGCACGATTACGCGGCGCTTTCAGAGATCCGGGGAACATACGACGCAATATTCTGTCTCGAAGTGATCGAGCATATGACCCTCAACGAATACGTGGAATTAATGGACGCGTTCAGCCATCTGCTGAAACCGGAAGGGATATTGATCGTCTCAACGCCGAATCCCTCATGTGTTTTCCCGATGTGGGCGTTGGACGCCGGCCACATCCAGCAGTTCCCGTTGCCGGACCTTGCCGCGGACTTCGTGATCCGGGGGTACGAAATCGATACGTTCCGGGTCCGTTTGGGGTCTCCTCCGAAGGGTATCCGGCCACGAGTGCGGTTTTTCCTGCAGAAGGTGCTTTGTTATCTGCTCGGTGTCGATTACGCGCATGGGATCATTGTGGTCGGCAGGAAGAAATCCCTTCCCGGCGCGTAGAGACCGTCGATCGAATCGGATGACCTCAAGGCATGCAAAAGAAGTCGTCTCCCCGGATTCGGAAATCGTCCAATGGGAACGGCGCTCCGCCGCATCCCTGCTGGCCGCGAATACCTACGAGGAACGCCGACGGCTTTATCCGAAGGTTTATAACGAGGACAATGCCTATTGGCTCGGGAAGCACGGGCAGACCGGAATCTCCGGCCAGGTCGCGCGGGATATCGTCTTGCTCGGCAGATGCTTTCCGGGAGATGGGCCCGTACTGGACATCGGTGGCGGAGTTGGTGTCGCCGGCAAAGCGTTCCCGGCGCCCAGGAAATACATCGTGTACGATGCGTCCCGCGCCGCGCTCCGGCATGGACGGGAAGGGTTGGGCGCATCCGTTCCCTGCGGTAGTGTTCTCGGATACGCGATGGAGTTGCCTTTCTCTGCGGCAGTGTTCGAGGGGGTCCTGCTGTTGGACGTCTTGGAGCACCTCCATTCCGCGGATATCGATCTCTGCCTCTCCGAGGTTCGAAGGGTGATGAGGCCGGGGGGGAAATTGTTGGTCTCCACACCGAACAGATTGTCCGGACCGTGGGACGCACGCAGGGAATTCCCGGACAGCCACGATGCCCCCGGACTTCACCTGAACGAGTTGAGCATTTCACAGGCCTTGCGACTGCTGAAGCGCCACGGCTTTCGGCCACTTGCGTTTTCCGGTTGCCCGCGTTCCGGCAGGTTATGCGATGCTCCGCCTCTCATGCTCCGGGCGTACCTGTTCGATTGTCTGTCCATGCTGCTGCCTTGGCGTTTGCGTCCCAGGGTGTGCCCGCTTTCGGTTGTCTATGCCGGTACGGGTTGAGAGTTCCCTTCCTCGTCGATGAAAATCGGGTTCAACGTACGATGCCTTGTCGAGCCGGGAATGCGCGGACATTCCCGGTATACCGTCAATCTCCTGCGGTCTTTATCCAGCCATGAAAACGTCGAGTTGGTCCTGTTTTCGAAGGAAGAACCGTGGCCGGAACATTTGTCGGGAATCCGGGCCAAGGTGGTCGTATTTCAGGCGCCTCGGGAGACTCTGTGGAGCGACGTGTCGCTTCCGGGAATGATCCGCAGAGAGGGGATCGATCTTTTTCATGCGCCCGCGGACCGCGGATTGCCCCTCCGCAAACCTTGTCCATTCGTCGTGACCGTGCACGATTCGTATGAGAGAACGTATTGGCGCGATCTCTTCCCCACGACAAAAAGCCGAATATTGTATTGGAAAAATGAGATCGCCAATTACTTGCTGGCGGACATTGTCCTGACGGTTTCCGAGACGACCCGTTCCGATCTGATCCGACTTGGCGTGGCGCCTGCGCGCAAGATTCGGGCAATCCCGCTCGCACCGGCGGAAGAGTTCACTCCCACCGTCTCAAGCGCCGATGAAGGAGTCCTCTACCGACATGGCGTCGAAAAACCTTACATCCTGTATGTCGGAGGGTACGACACGCGGAAGAACGTCTCGTCTCTTGTCCAGGCCTTCGACCGCGCCCATCTTCCCCGACACACGCTCGTCATCGTTGCCAGGAAGATCTGGGATTATCCCACTCTCAGCAAAAGCTGGGAACGCCTTGCCTGCTTCCCCCGGATCCGGTGCCTGGAGGTCGATCCTCCGGATGTCCCCGCGTTTTATCGCCATGCGGATTTCTTCGTGAACCCTTCCCGCTGGGAATCATTCAGCTTCCAGATCGTCGAGTCGATGGCCTGCGGGACGCCATTGCTGGCATCCAACCGCAAGGCAATCCCCGAGATCGCCGGGGGCGCCGCCGAATTCTTCGATCCCGATGATGTCGATGCGATGGCGCGCGCCATGGAGCGCCTTGCGGGGGATGCACATTTGAAAGCGGATCTTCGCGCCCGGGGTCTGCGGCATGCGATGGATTTCTCGTGGGAAAAAACCGCGGGAGAGACTCTCAAGGAATATAAAAAACTCATTACTCGTGTTGGATTATAAGTATTGGTCAATACATTTATCCTACAATGCAGTTCCCTTTCCTGCATAATTTTATTAGGTAGAAGATGATCATGCTAGTATTGTGCAATTTTGTAAGTATAATAGTTTTCATTAATTTAGTAGTGTTAAAGCGATGGCATGTATGATTCTGGATGGTATTTTTATTAATTAATATTATTCACAGAATAGATCATGTTTTAACAAGGCGTAATTAATTCCATGCCGACAAGGGGTAATGCATGAAATCTTTTATTTTTAAAATTCCATATGTTAGGAAAGTAAATTTTATTATAAAGAAATTGGTAAATATGCTGCAGGAGGAATATTCTTCTCCGGCCTCATCACAGGAAGTCCAGATACTTCTAAAACAAACATACATAGCGAATAAGTCTAAAAGATTATTACCGCCTCTGAGTTCAACTGGGTTTCGAAAATACTCTCAATTTGAAGAGGATGGATTATTGTTGTATATATTCTCCATAATTGGAGAAAAGAGTCGGCGAGTTATTGAAATATGTTGTGGTACTGGTATCGAGTGTATGTCTGCGAACCTTATTATAAATCATGGTTGGAATGGACTTCTGTTCGACGGTGATAAGAGACTTGTTAGCAAGGCGAAAAAATTTTTCCTCCACCAGAAAAATTGTTCTATGACAGGACTTTAAGAGATAAACCATTTTGCGGCCGTAACTGATTGGAATCGAACGGTTTTCCCCTGCCGCATGCGTAAGACCCCACCCAATGTCCATGACTTCAGCGCCAATTGCGAACAAAATGAA
>Ga0334722_10002276_pt1 | contig 21951 bp, 22 predicted proteins | sample C3_bottom_MG_FD_207210 | JGI IMG/M metagenome (GOLD analysis project Ga0334722, IMG submission 207210) | Sediment microbial communities from Yellowstone Lake, YNP, Wyoming, USA - C3_bottom | ecosystem: Environmental > Aquatic > Freshwater > Lake > Sediment | place: USA: Wyoming | collected... | reverse complement strand
ACCATTCGGACAATAGATAAATATCTCTCTGCCTGATATTTGATATTTATCAGGAGGATAGTTGACATTTCTCATTTTCTCCAACTGTGAAGCAGTAACAATTTCATGAAGAAAAACCACTGCCATCCTGGAAGGATCGAAATCTGGTATTTCAAGGTATGGATTTACCGAAAACAGAGCTTTCAACTCATCAGTACTCCTTATCATTACAGGAACATCATGACCGAACTTTTCCTTTATTCCCTTTTCAATTTTTTTTGCAATTTCTTTTTCTTCGGACAGATTATCAGATTTGAATATTACATTTCCACTCTGAATGTAAGTTTTGTTCTCACTGAATCCCAAATCTTTATACAACAATGACAGATCAGCCATCTTAATTGAATTATGACCTGTCATATTGACCCCCCTAAGGAAGGAAATATATGTCTGCATCGATTTTGGTGTTTGGACGAACCCTATTTTAACTGGTTCGAATATACTTAATTCTACTGGAAGTCTTTTACGACATCTATAACCTCCGGCAGGTCCATCCCAATCCTTTTCAGGAAATCAATTGTTGGTATTCCGTTTTTATTCCAGCCGCGTCGCTTGTAAACTGCATCAAGGAGTGATTCATACTGGGCTTCCCTGTACTTACGCAATACTGCCATCTTTTCCAGGGTAGATCTACCTTCAGGATCAAAACCAACCTTTTCTTTTAACTGCTTGTCATATCTCTCCGCCCTCGATTCATATTCTTCTACTGTAACAGGGCCAGCTGCACGGTAAGGCTGCCTGTCGTTTATACGTCTTCCGTATCCTCTCCTGATATTGAATACTCTCTGGAAATTATAAACTCTCTCTGAGTCCTGAACAAGCCTGTGCTTATCAAACTCCCTGCCTGTTACTGCCTTATAAATTGTAACATAATTATCGACATGTTCAGGGACCTTAGCTGGTTCATCTGACTGGTGATTACTTTCAGGCTCGACATCATTCCATGGAAGCTTGCATAATCCTACGAGTCCGAACCATGTCCGGAACATAGGGAAATAATGCAGAGCTTCTGCCTTGTTTTCAAATGTCGGAATCTGGTTATTGACCATATCCATGAAGATCAGCCATGCTTCATCATGCTGCGGGCCTTTGTTTGTCATTGCATACCCTCCCTGCTGCGCAAGAGACTCTTTCGACATATACTGTGAATATTCCAATCCCTTGTTCTCCATTGCAATATCAAAGAGCAGCCGGGGATCACCCCAGCCGTTTCTGATGAAAAGCTCCTTCATTTTCCTGGTACCTGTTCCGGCAATGACTCCGAATCCTTCGCCTCTTGCCAGCATATGCATCAGTTCAAGAGCTTTTTCAGAATCACCAAAATTCATTTCGAAACCTCCGGTACGTTCCTTATTCAAAATACCTCGCTGGAAGCACTCCATAATAAATGAAGTGATATTTCCCCAGGTAATCGTGCATATCCCATAGGTATCACAATAGAAATTTGCTTCAATTATGTAGGCAGAATCAAATATTCCGCAGTTTGAACCAAGTCCTGAGGCATTCTCATATTCCGGTCCGTCAACAGTTACTATCTGACCTTTATAGGGGCCTGTCTGAATTGTAAAATTATCGGCTCCTTTGGTGCATGACATGTTGCATCCAATCCAGCATCCATCCGGAACATTCTGTGTGAAATGTCTTTTCCAAACTGATGAATCTATCTTGTAGGCATCCCTGTGGCTTCCGTACTGGTAGTTCATTGTTGGAAGAAGGTCATGATCATTCATTATTTCCATAAGATGAGCAGTTCCAACCTGCCTCATCTGGCACTGCTTGTCATCAAGCTCCTTCATCTCCCTGTTGAACCTTCTGCCCCTTTCCATAATAGCCTCAAGATCAACAACATTATTTAGATTTCCTTTGACACCGGGAATCTTACATACAATTGCTTTTATCTTCTTATTGCGGAACACGGTTCCTATTCCGCCCCTGCCTGCCTGTTTCAGTCTCACCTTTTTTCGTTTAGGATCATAGAAACTGAAGTTCAGCATACCTATAAGTGATTTCTCAGCTGCTACACCTGAGGAAACGACTCCTATATTTTTCTTTTCACCGTCATTGTCAGCAAACATTTCTGTCAACTGCTCAGCAAGTATATGGCTGTCAGTAGCTTCACCCGGAGCTTCGAATATTTCAATCGTATGGTTTATGCCATCAATATATATGATAATATCGTTCTGAGCTTTCCCCTGTAGTTCCAGGGCATCGAATCCTGAGAACTTCAGGAAAGGACCGAAGAATCCTCCTACATTACTGTCCATCACTGAATTAGTCTGAGGGGATATACTTACTACAAGCGATTTCCCTGTACCTGAATACTGGGTAATCCCGCCAATCGGTCCCGAGGAAATAATAATCTCATTTTCCGGATCGTCCCACTGTGTGTCGGGAGCCGTAGCATCCCATAGCAGGCGAAGTCCGTAACCTTTGCCTCCAATGAATTTTTCCTTCATCACTGGAGGAACATCCTTCTCCTTTATCTCTGAAGATCCTACATTAATATACAGGACCTTATCAGTATAACCTTTGTCAAGGGGAGTCCAGGTATAGTCCAGTCTTTTCAGAGTCTTATGCTGTTCCCTGATTGATTTTATATCCATATTACTGACTATTAGGTTATTACTTTTTTATGATACAGAATTCAAATTTAGGAGTTTAACTGGAGATATTATATGATATTAATCAATGTATCTTTTAACTGTTCAACTGTAATTTTGTATTAGCTTCATTTTGTAATTATCTTTATAAAGGCAAAATACTGACAATGAAATTTTCTGAAATCAGGGAACACCTGAGCAAATTTAAAGTGGGAATTGCAGGTGCAGGAGGCCTTGGGTCAAATTGTGCAGTTGCCCTGGCAAGAACAGGTGTCGGGACCATTGTTTTATGTGATTATGATATAGTTGATATTTCCAATCTGAACAGGCAATATTATTTTACAGAACAGGCAGGTATGTTTAAGACTGAAGCGCTCAGGGATAATATAGCAGGAATAAACCCCGATACAGTTATAATAGCTCATAATATAGAACTTACGACTCAAAATATACCTGAAATTTTTGCCGGATGCGATGTTATTGTCGAAGCATTCGACAGAAAAGAGATGAAAGAGATGATTGCAGAAACAGTACAAAGTAAGATTCCCGGAATACCACTTGTTATGGGGTCGGGACTGGCCGGATGGGGAAATACAGGTTCTCTGAAATGCAGGAGAATTGATAATACTTTGTTCGTGTGCGGAGATGAAGAGACTGAGGTTTCAGACGAATTGCCCCCATTGGCTCCAAGGGTAGGAATTGTTGCAAACATGCAGGCAGATATTGTAGTGGAGCTGTTGATGAAAACCAAAAGATAAAGGAGTTATCTGCTAATGAAGATTACACTGAATAACAGGATCGAAGAACTTGCAGGAGACATAATGACTGTTTCTGAAATGCTTGATGCAAAGAAATTTACCTTCAAAATGAGAATCATTAAGATAAACGGGGTTTTTATTCCCAAAGACAAATACAAGACAGCATTAATACATGAAGGGGATAATGTACAGATGCTTTACCTCATGAGTGGTGGTTGAAAAAAAAATTGTAGGTTTGCGGGGAAATGATCAGGTTTAAAATCATAGACAAAATTCCACCTGCTTTCAGAAACAAGTATATTCTGACAATAATCATTTTCATTATCTGGCTCACACTTCTTGACTCCAATAACCTGATATCCAGATATAGAGATCTGAGGGAGCTGCACAAATTAAAGCAGGACAGGGAATATTTCACCAAAAGAATCGAGACGGACAAGAAGAAGCTTCATGAGCTTAAAACTGATAACGATAACCTGGAAAAATTCGCCAGGGAACAATACAGGATGAAAAAGCCGGATGAAGATCTCTACATCATTATGACTCCTTCCGAAGATCGTAAAAACAACAGGAGGAACAACTAATTATTCTTTTCCATTTTCCGGTAATGAATGAGAAGATCCAGTGGCCCTCCCGGAATCAGGCTTTCCCCTATTGCAGCAAGTAACTCTTTAGATGCTTCTTCAACAGGAATTTTTAAATACAGTTTCTGATGAACGACATTCAGGTATCTTACAATCCTGAACATGTTAAACCATCCAAAGAATCGTTTCCGGAAAGATGCCAGTCCGGATGTATTTGATTGAATTTCCGTGATTTTTTCAAGCCACTCTTCTTTGCCAATAAACTGTTTTATCCCTTCGGGCAGAGAACTGAAAAGATCAATCAGGTCATTTTCATTGCTGTTATAGAACCGTTCTGTCATTTCGAAAAATATTCTCAGCTCTCTGAAAGCATCAAAATTATAAGTCATAAAAGTCGAACCTTTTTCTTCAGTCATCTTTTCAATAGCTGCCCCTGTCCCAAAAGGTACTCTGAAAGATGGACGCGGAGAAGGATAAACTGTAGTGGAATTGATACTGAAATACCCTCCAAGAGTAACGAGTTTCTGAATGAGATAGAAGTCCTCTCCGGCCTGTCTGCGGTTCATACCGCCTGCAAGAACATACTCTTTTGCCCTGACAGCCATTGCTGAGCCCACGGTATGGAACACATACGGGAAACCCGAATAACTTAGCCCCTGGTAATAATAGCGCAAATGGAGTTCATAAAAGATAATATTGCGGTAGACAAGGGAAGGGAATTCATTTCCTTCAAGTTCATGTTCAAAATATATTGAACATGCTTTTCTTTCTTTCCTGGTAAAGAATTCCGAGAAAACAGATAAAAAGTAATTTGCTTCTACCTTGCAATCGGCATCCAGATTCAGTATAATTCCATCCTGGTTACTGATTGAATTGAACCTGCGAACCGCTTCATCCATTCCTGCTTTTCTTGCCAGGCCTACTCCCCATCCCTGTATAGCGCCCGGCCTGATCTCAACAGAAAAAAGCCTGAACCAGCAGTTTTTCTTCTGCAGCTTCCAGCTTTCTATATCTTCAAGAGTTTTCCTGTTCTGAATCAGACTTTCTGAAGAGGCATTTTCAGGGGCATTTACCACCACTATTACCTCTACGCTGCATTCAGGAGCTGCAGCTTTTGCAAGGGAATCAAGAACCCGTGAAATATCCGATTCCCCGTATGAAGGAATAACTACAATTATGCCTGTGTTATTTTCAGGCGCCTCACTAATAAATTGAGTGAATAAAATCCTTTTCTCAATATAGGCTGAGGCAAAGCTCATACCTTTTACTTTTTCTCAGTCTGGTATTTCTTATTCAGAGCTTCAAGAACTTTCTGTGTAATATCAAGTGTGGTATCACTGTAAAGTACAACACTTCCAAAGCTCTTCCCAAAAATGTACTGGTAATTATATTCTGATTTGTTTTCCTGAAGGAATGTTGTAATGTAATCAATAACCTGGCGATTCATTACCTGTTCCTCTTCCATCAGATTGGACTGTAACTGATCCCTGAGATTTACAAGCTCCTGCTGTTGCTGCACAAGCGCCTGTTCCATCTGTGCTGCTGTTGCCCGTGTTACCAGACCTTTGCTTACCTTATCCTGGTAATCTCTTGCACCTTTTTCATATTGAGTCCCCTTTGAATTAAGTTCAGCTTCAGCGTTTTTCTGTTTTTCAATCAAATCCTTCCTGCGGTCGTTGAACATATCAAACTTTACAACAATTGAATCAATATTAACGTATGCAATTCCTCCGGCCGGTACTGTATTGACAGTTCCACTTTTCGTGTTTTTCTTATTACCGGTGAAATGCAGAACATATATTCCTGCAACAGCTAAAAAGAGAACAACATACAGAATAACAGATATTTTCTTCATCTCAGATATAATTCGTTAGACATTTGTAAGGCGCAAATATAAACAAATTAATAAATGAGGCTACTTTAACTTTATAATTTTAAGGCATGAAGCCTCAGTAGTAAAATGAGATAAATGTGCAATATGTCCCTGAGAAAAATTAAGAAAAGCCGAAGAGACTTTGTATAAATGCTCCCATAAGCCGTAATTTAAAATTCCGGACAAGGAATGGCTCTTATCCGTTTATTTCTCTGTCCAAGAGAGAGATTGTTAAACTCATAAACCAGTGAAAGCTCATGAGCGCCTCCGGTGGAACCTATCAGGTTAGAGATAGTGAAATCATAGCTGTAGCCAATATGCAGAGAACTTGTCTTGATTCCGATAAGTCCGATGATTGCATCACCAGCCTGTGATGTCAGCAACGGAATACCACGGTACCAGAGTCCGAATATCAGAGGATCCTTGTAATAATAGAGTCCGATGTCAGACTGATAGTATTTTTCCTGTTTTTGAAAGTTAATTGCCACTGACAGAACTTCCTGAAGTTTCTGGCGTAACCGGGTATGTTTTATTATCTGCATTCCGCCATACATATTGAATTTTATAGGGACATAAGCTTCATTTCCATAAAATGATGTTTTTGGTAAAAGCAGGTGGTCAAGAGTAAATCCGCCCCATATCCTGTCGTTATATACAAGAGCTGAAGTGGCAAAGTCTACATCAGCAACGTTGTCAAAAGGAGGAGGAGTTACTGATGGAGATGTTCCGCTGCCTGTTATCTGACTGTTAAATACCAGCTTGGATATATCAAGACCAAGGTAATAGAACTTGAAATTGACACCCGGGCGTATATGCCATTCCTTATTAATATTAAAATCATAAGAATACAGTAACCCGATGTTTGTAGTACTGAGGTCACCTGAACCTGCCACATCATAGGTTGCAAGAACTCCTATTCCTGAATTGAAACTGGTAAGGGCTTTATCGAAAGATATGCTGTATGTGTGAAAAACACCGGGAACTGCCGGCCATTGATTCCTGTAATTTATACCGAACCTGTATTCCTGAGTTGCACCGGTAAATGAAGGGGATAGGTACAAAGGATTTGCATAAAATTGAGAGAATGTGGGATCCTGCCCTGAACTCTCTGCAAAAATCGAAAAAAGTAAAAACAGATATATAATCTTTTTTACCAAAACGCTGCGCTTAATTAAGTATGTACATTAATGTATCTACGAAAATAGCTAATTGAAATCAAAATTTGTTACAAGATATCAAATTTTTATGCACTGGCTTCCGCCTTATGCCAATAATTCAATAAATGACACCGTTTTTGGGATGAATTAATGAATTTCTGTGATGAATGGATAGAAAGAGTTGTATTGACCGGAAATTACCGCCTTACATCAGTTTTTGAGAAGAGTCAGGTCTCCCATTTTTGTAAATGGTTCACCATTACGGTATTTACCCCTGACCTTCCAGATATATACACCTGAGTTGCTAATCTGGCCATTTAAATAGCCATCCCATCCTATATTAATATCGTTGCTTTCAAAAATCAATATTCCCATTTTACTGAATATCTTTAACTGATATTCAGTAACGCCTGAATAAACAGGGTGAAATACCTGTGCGGATTCATCGCTCTTTTGAGAATAGATACCGCCTGTAGGGCCGTCTGTATTGGGTATGAAAGCATTTGGGAATTCAATAAAATACTTGGAACTGGAGAAAGCATTCTGAACGAGAACCGAATCGGAACATCCATATTCGTTTGTAACAGTGAGTTTTATGCTATAATTCCCATATTTACCATACCTGTGCTGAGGTTCAAATAGTTCAGAGTGATTCCCGTCTCCGAAGTCCCACAGGTATTTTACTGCATTATTCGAATAGTTTAAAAAACGGACCTCATCTTCAGGAATTACAGGTTTTTCAGGAGTAATCTCAAAATTAGCGACAGGCCTGGAGTGAACTTTTATTACTTCAGAATAGGAATAAAAGTGTCTCTCCCTGGAATACATTTCAAGAACTACCTTATATTCTCCTTCCACATCAAAGATCCACTCAGGTGCCTTTTCATAAGAAATTCCGCCATCACCGAAAATCCAATGGCATGAATCAATGTCATCAGCCATTTTGATGAATTTAACCTTCAATGGTACGCAACCTTCAGTAACAGAGGATATGAAATACCTCTCACCACCTTTTGCTGAGCTGATTAGTTTTTGTGAATCGTGAGCCTCATTAGTAAGAGATACACTTTTCGATGGTGATGTTCTTACTTTGGAATGATCAATTATATCCGGTACTGGTTCTTCAGCTTTCTTAATAGGAATTGACTGAGCTGATTTCCTGTCTGATGAGCCTTTTACATATTCTGTTTTTTTCGGGCTCGCTGAATTCCTACCCTGAATATCCGGTAAAGATTTCACCGAATCACCTTTTGATGCTACAGCAGCTTCTTCTTTTAAAGGTGGCTGAGATAAAAATAAGTTCTCTTTTTCACTTGTCTTCTCGCTATTACCTGAAGAAAGAATTAAAGCAGCAGTAATTCCGGCAACAACAATACCTCCAAGATAATAGATATTGAACCTGGCTGGATTAAACGTCATAAATTCTCTTATGGCAAGTTTACGCATCAGTCTGGTATTAACTGAAGGATCAGGAACAATTTCAGCATTCTCCAGCTTGTTCCTGAACATCTCATTTAATTCCATATCTTCTCTCAGAGTATCCAACTTCAGACTATATTATCAATTTCAACCATTTTCTCCATAACTCTTCCTCAGTATTCTCAGTTTTTCAAGTTTGTCTCTTATAACTGCTTTTGCTCTGCTATACTGCGATTTTGAAGTATTCGTATCAATACCAAGTATTTCCGCTATTTCTTTATGTTTATACCCTTCAACGGCATACATGTTGAAAACCATTCTGTAACCAGCCGGTAACTCATTGAGCACTTTATAGAGTTCATCGGAGGTAAAGAAGTCCTCCTCAAAGCTTATTACCCCCGTTTCAACAGTCACATATTCTTCAATATCAATATGATACCTGTATTTCAGGTTTTTATGATAATGAGTAATTGCGGTATTTACAGCAACTTTTCTCAACCAGCCTGTAAAAGAACCTGTCCCGGAATATTCACGAATATTGAAATAGATCTTCAAAAAACTTTCCTGCAGTATATCTTCAGCTTCAGCTTTATCTGTCGAATACCTCAGGCAAACACCCAACAGGAATCTTGAGTACCTGTCATACAACTCCTGCTGAGACCTTCTGTCGTGCCGGATGCATCCTTCTATTATTTGTTTGTCGCTCGTCATATACTGAGGACATTTTTAAGACATATGATGAATTTAAATGGTTGCATTATCTGAAAAATATCTTCAAAATATAATAAAAAATGCTCTTGTAAATTGTCTATGAATGACAAACATCATTAAAAAATGCTTGTGAATGTCATTAATTAGCGTTTTAAAATTAGGATTTAAAGTTAATCAGAAAGAAACAAATAATATGTTTAACAAGTTCATTGCAGCAATATTGCCATATTTCCCAAAGAAATTCATCTGGATCTTTTCAAGATCATATATTTCGGGGGTAACAATTGAAGACGCCATGCGTGTCTCAAAGAATTTTAACAGCATGAAAATTAAGGTCACGCTTGATGTTCTGGGAGAGTTTATAAAAACTCTTGATGAAGCCGAGAACAATAAGAAGGAATATATAGACCTTATTGATGTAACGTACAAAAATAATATAGATGGCAATTTCTCGCTCAAGCCCACAAGCTTTGGCCTGTTAATTGACAAGGAAATATGCTACAAACATGTACGCGAAATAGTTGCGTATGCTGCAGTCCGGAATGGTTTTATCAGGATCGATATGGAAGATTCACCATGCACTGATATGGAGATAGAACTTTTCCGCAGGCTTATAAATGAATTCCCCGGAAACGTAGGACTTGTCCTGCAGGCATATTTAAGAAGAACCCGGAAGGATATTGAGAATATGATGGATCTCAATAGTCCGGTTCATCCTCTTAATTTCAGATTATGCAAGGGTATTTATATTGAACCTGAAGCTATTGCTTATAAGAAATATGATGAGATCAACAGCCATTATCTTGAAGATCTGGAATTTATGTTTAAGAATAACATTTATGTAGGTATTGCCACACATGATAAACCACTGATAGAAGGTGCCTGCAGGCTGATAGAAAAATATAATGTCCCGGATACCAAGTACGAATTCCAGATGCTTTATGGTGTCACACCTAAACAGAGAGACAGAATTGTTGCTGAAGGACATAAAATGAGAATTTATGTCCCATTTGGCAAACAGTGGTTTGGATATTCAACCCGCAGGCTCAAGGAAAATCCAAAAATAGCAAGCCACATAATCAAAGCAATATTTTACAAGGGATAACTTACAAGTGATAGCTCGATGTCAGATGATTCTTTCTATGAGCTATTTCTGGTTTCTGGTGCTTTCCAGGTACTTTTCGTGTAACTGATTAATCTCAGCCGGAGTAAGTGTAGATTTCATCGGTGGTGCTTTTTCAGGAAATCCTTTTATAAGCAGATATGCTGCAGGTATTATAAGAAAGGGACTAATTGCGACTGTCTGTTCTGCAGGTATACCTCCTTTTTCATAAGCCATTGTTTTCTGTTTCTGACTTATTACCGCATAGTTATCCATCGGGTCTCCCAGTTTGCTCTGACTTGTTTTTCCCTGATATGCAGATACAGCAACATTGTTCCTTGCATTATTCATTATTTCAGGCGTTCTGGAAGGACCATTCATTATCTCAGATTTGAGATTTGATTGCCTGGGAACGATTATTACCTCACCTATTTCTACTGTGTCAGACCTCATAAAGACACCCGCATTAAACTCCATACCTCTCAGAGTATCACTTATATGGAAAATAGTTTGTTTATAACCAAGACTGTTAAAAATAACTGTATCTGCTTTGTTGAGGTATAAAGTAAAGGTTCCGTCAGAAGCGCTGACTGCAGACATTGATTTATTGACATATATCTGTGAATTAGATATCGGAGAAAATGTAGATGCATCAATTACCAGTCCGTGAAAAGTAATCCTCGAACCGGAGTCATTCGTTTCCTGACAAACAGTTGTTTGAATTACCAGTACAAGTGAAGATAGTATAAGTACCAAATGCTTCACTTTTACCATGTTTTAAAATTTTAATATCAATTCATCAAGACTCCGCTTTGGAACATGATGGGTCTTATTGCTGTCCCTCCAGTATTTTACATCACCTTCCTTAATCTCCTCAACTACTACTTTTTCAACAGGTTTGCCAAGTGCAATGACCAGCAGAATCTCATATTTTTCCGGGATCCTTAATTCATCCATAAGGTCATCGCGTTTCACGGAAGAGATAATGCACCCTCCAAGGCCTGCTTCTGTTGCTCCAATCATTATACTCTGGGCGGCAATTCCATGATCTATACCGAATGATTCAGCAATTGTTTTATCTCCAAGAATAATTATATAGGCAGAAGGTCGTTCTCCTTTGGCCGGGCCAGGCCATTCAGTGAGGTATCCGGCCCATGATAATGCAGGAAAGACCTTATTCCTGTCTTCAGCTGTGTGAATAAGAACATACTTAAGAGGTTGCCTGTTAGCTCCTGAAGCAGAAAGCCTTGCCAGATTTATAAGAGATTCAAGCGTTTTATATTCAATATTATGTTCCTCGTCAAATCGACGGTATGAACGCGTCTTGTTAATAAGGTCCTTAAAACTCATATATGTGATGGTTATTAGTATCGTCCTGCAACAATTTCCCAATCAAGTATTTCCCAGAATGATTTTATATAATCAGGCCTCTTGTTCCTGTAATCAATATAATAAGCATGCTCCCATACGTCACAGGTCATTAAAGGTTTCAGTCCTTTGCGGAGAGGATTTCCTGCGTTCGATTCCTGGACTATCTGCAATGTACCATCATCCTTTTTAACGAGCCATGCCCAGCCTGCTCCGAAAAGGGTAGCTGCAGCTTTGTTAAACTGTTCCTTGAAGGCATCAAGAGATCCGAATGATGCAGCAATTGCATCTGCAATTACACCTGCCGGGACTTTCCTTGGATCGTGTGAAAATGTTTCAAAATAAAATGTATGGTTCCAGACCTGTGCCGCATTATTATATATGCCACCTTCTGCCTTTTTGATAATAGTCTCAAGCTCAGCCTTTTCAAATTCTGTTCCCGGAATCAGTCCATTCAGATTTGTAACGTATGTCTGATGATGTTTGCCATAATGATAATCAAGAGTCTCTTCGCTAATATAAGGAACAAGCGAATTCATCTTGTACGGAAGTTTTGGAAGTTCAAATGCCATGATTTCTTTTTTTTAAGTTAGTATTTTACATTTAAACAACTGGCACAGGCCAAAGTTCAAATTTACAAATTTCCTGGCACAGCACGAAATCAGGGGATAAGAAAAATCCGTTCCGGAACATTTGGGATCACTTTTTTTTCTGATGATATCCTAAAGAGTTCTTTTATTGCCTCTTTTCCTTTCTTCCCCAAACTCAGAGAGAACTCATTAACATAAAGATCTATATGCTTTTTCATCACGCTCCTGTCCATCTCCCTGGCATTTATTGAAACGAAATCAGCAGATGCAGCTGAGTCGCTCATCGCGAATTCAATGCTTCTGCGTATAATCCTGTTGACTTTCAAAGCTATTTCCTCCGGAATATTTCTTCTTATAACTATAGTCCCGAGAGGGATTGCTGATCCTGTAAGATTTTCCCAATATTCTCCAAGGTCAGCCATTTTAATGAGCCCTCTCTTCTCATAAGTAAACCTCGTTTCATGAATAATAAGACTAGCATCAACCTTTTCACTGAGTAAAGCCTCTTCAATATCTGAAAAGAGATATTCAGTTTTATTTTTCGCTTCAGGCCATGCTATGCTGAATAAAAGATTTGCAGTAGTGAATCTGCCTGGTATAGCTATTCTTGAAGAAGCCAGATCGGAGAAATTGATTTTATTCCTGCTTATGAGCAGCGGACCGTTCCCGTATCCAAGTGCACTCCCTGATTCAAGTATCAGGTAATTTTCAGCAACATAGGCAAATGCATGGAAACTGATCTTGGTGATGTCTGCAACAGAGGTCATTGCTTTATGGTTAAGCTCCTCGACATCAGCCAGGAAATAATCAAATTCAAGTCCTTCCGTATCTACCCTTCCATGCACCATAGCATCAAAAATGAAAGTATCATTCGGGCATGGTGAAAATCCCAGAGTCAGTTTCATAGTATCATTCAAGTGTTTTAAGTATCATTTCAAGCTCTGATGAAAGATTCTCAAGTGCCAGGGGTATGTTCCATTTCTTCCTGTCACGCCTCTCAACCCTGTTGGAAATCGCTCTCAGAGCAAAGAAAGGGATCTTTTCCTTTGCACAAATATAGAAAAAAGCTGCACCCTCCATTGTTTCTATGTCCGGATCGAATTTTCCCTGCAGCCTCTTTATCGTGTTTTCATTGCCGGAAGCAGTATTTACAGTTATAGCTTTAACATGAGGCAGATGCTTTTTAAATAAGTCAGTATATTTATTTTCAGAATGTATAAAACCATTCTTGAAAGGATACTCGTCAGGTTTCACCAAACCGGACTCGTGCAGGGTAAGAAATCTTTCTCCGTCTTCAATTCCTGCATCAGCAAAGCAATCGGAGACAGGCATTACAACTGTTCCTACAGGATAGTCTTGTTTATAACTTCCTGCAATACCCGCATTTAAAGCCAGATGAGGTTTGGAATTGCCAGAGATCCATCTTGTCATTAACCACGCTGTTGACATTGCCCCTACACCACCTATCAGAAGCTCCATCTCAAGATTTCCCGAGAAGAATTTATCTCGCACCTGTTTAAATCCCTTTAACTTTTTAAGAGTTTCCGCTTCATGGGATGTTGCTGTTACGTATAATATTTTAAATGACATAGTTATGCAACAGGCTGACTTGATTCTACAATAAATATATTGCTTTTACAGATCACAAAGATCAAAATTAATGGTTAATATTGCATTATAATTGTACAACTGTATGATTTATATTACACGCAGAGAAAGATTTTGTGCTGCGCACAGGATGTTCAGGGAAGACTGGTCAAATGAGCAGAATAGCAAAGCTTTTGGTAAGTGCTCAAATCCAAACTGGCACGGACATAATTACATAATCTGGGTTACAATTAAAGGAAATATCTCCGATGAACATGGATTTGTAATGAATATCAATACTTTAAAGAAAATTATCCAGGATAATATAATAGAAAAGATCGACCATAAAAATATAAATATAGAGGTTGATTTCATGAAAGGTAAAATTGCCACCACTGAGAATCTTGCAGTTGCTATCTGGAATGAACTTAAACCGCATATTGAAATAGAAGGTGCAATGCTGCATTGTATTAAAATTGAGGAAACTGAAAATAATTCAATAGAATACTATGGCTGATATAATTGAAAAAATAAACGATGGTTCCGGACTGGTTTCTGGCGGAGGATATAATAAGATAGAGACCTGGAACGCAGAGAATGTTGAAGAGATGGCCAAAATCTACCGCAGAATACTCGAACTTATTGGGGAAGATCCTACAAGGGAAGGATTGGTTCGTACTCCAGTAAGAGTTGCAAAGGCTATGAATTTCCTGACAAACGGTTATAACATGAATGCCGAAGAAATTCTTAAATCAGCAATGTTCAAGGAGGAATACAAACAGATGGTAATAGTAAAGGACATCGATATCTACTCAATGTGTGAACACCATATGTTGCCATTCTTCGGGAAAGCTCATGTCGCTTATATACCTGATGGTTATATTACAGGACTTAGTAAGATCGCAAGAGTTGTCGAAGCATACTCAAGAAGGCTCCAGGTTCAGGAAAGATTAACAACACAAATAAGAAACTGCATCCAGGATACACTTATGCCACTTGGTGTTGCAGTTGTAATTGAAGCACAACATATGTGCATGCAGATCAGGGGTGTGCAGAAACAAAACTCAGTCACCACTACTTCTGCATTTACAGGAATTTTCCTCCAGCATCTGAATACCCGCGAGGAGTTTGTTCATCTTATTGGGACCAGACTTCATTGAATTACTTAATTTCCAGTCTTTTACTAATCATTAACTATGAAAGCTTACGTATTTCCCGGCCAGGGCGCCCAGTTTATTGGTATGGGTAAAGATCTTTATGAAAAATCAACAATTGCCACAGATATGTTCAGGATGGCAAATGAAATTCTCGAATTCAGAATCACGGACCTTATGTTCTCCGGGACGGATGAAGATCTCAGGCAGACTAAAGTTACACAGCCTGCAATTTTCCTTCATTCGACAATTCTGGCTGCAGTGCTTGGTGAATCATTCAAACCCGATATGGTTGCCGGACATTCCCTTGGTGAATTCTCAGCGCTTGTTGCAAATAAAACTCTCTCATTCGAAGACGGACTGAGGCTTGTTTCCAAGAGAGCTCAGGCGATGCAGAAAGCCTGTGAAATGACACCTTCCACAATGGCAGCAATCCTGGGACTTGATGATAAGATTGTAGAGGAGGTTTGTGCATCTGTAAATGAAGTTGTCGTTCCTGCAAACTATAATAGTCCGGGACAAATAGTTATTTCCGGATCAAATGAAGGTATTGACAAAGCAATAGAAATACTAAAGACAAAGGGAGCAAAAAGAGCTCTGAAGCTGGCTGTCGGGGGAGCTTTTCACTCTCCCCTTATGGAACCTGCAAGGGTTGAACTTGAGGAAGCTATAAGAGGCACATATTTCAATAATCCAATATGCCCTGTTTACCAGAATGTCAATGCCATACCAGCCACTGATCCGGAGAAGATAAAATCAAATCTTGTACTTCAGCTTACTTCACCGGTACGCTGGACCCAAAGCATTATCAATATGATTGCCGGCGGCGCAACGACATTTGTTGAGGTTGGCCCCGGGAATGTTCTTCAGGGATTGATCAGGAAAATCAATAAAGATGCAGTAACAGAAGGCGCTGTATTTGCATAAAGTGCTGTCATAAGTCAATTTTGACCACAAAATCCACCAGGGGGCGGTATTCGAATAATCGTCATTCAATAATTCCCCCCTGGGAGTCACGATAACTATCGCAACAGGGGTGGATCTGGTCAAAAATCCATAAACCGCAAAGTGGTCTAAATTGTCATAAAAAGAATCTTCCTGTTAATCAAATAGCAAAGTTACGTTCTGAATTACTGATTCATTCAGGGAAAGAGCCACAGGACAGGTTTTAACACAGTATTCAAGGATTTTCTTCTGTTTATCAGTATAGCTGTTACTCCTCAGGTCAAATACTATTTTGATTTCACCAATTCTGCGTGGAGCCTCAGTCATTATCTTTGTAATTGTACAGGAGCTGCCTTCTATAGAAAAGCCATGTTCTCTTGCTGCTATTCCCATAATTGTAAATATGCAGCTCCCAAGAGCAGAAGCCACAAGGTCTGTCGGAGAGAAATATTCACCCTTACCCTTATTGTCAACCGGGGCATCGGTAATAATAATTTTTCCTGATCTGATATGAAGCATCTCTGTCCTCAGATCTCCAAGATATTTTGTTCTGGTTGTTTCCATCGGATTAAATTTTATAAGATAATTTTAAAAATTACAGCCGGCTCAGAAACTTTCTAAGGTTTCAGGATGACCCCTTTATGCTTTCGTCCATCTATCATTATATCAAGCGGATTGTCAAACCTTACATGCCTCAGGTAATTATCCTCATAAACCGCAGGCAAAGAATTAAGGTACTCCACATCATAAAATCCCTCATTTATATAAGGGTTAATCGTGAAGTAGCCTACTCTGAAGGAAGTCAGGTTCTGGAAGAAATGTGTACCCTGACTCGGGTCAATTCTGTAATTTTTCAATCCTGATTCTATAATGATCCTTGCAGCCGATATCTGCGGCCATTTAACGGGTATACCAAGCCACGGATCAGTGGATCCCCATCTTCCAGGTCCGATCAATATATAACTTACAGATTTCTGGACAAACATCGAGTTAATCTTTTCAATTTCAATTGCAACGTTTTTATTATTAGCAGAATTGAATGATTCAGGCCTGATGTAAACAAGGTCCTGTATACCTTTGAAGACACCATTTCCAAGAGCAGAATCAGAACTTACAATAGTGTTTTCCTGTTTAACATGACCAAGGTTTATATTGGCAGTTTCTTCAGTATGAACGATAGGCCTTATCTGAAGAAAACTAAAAATCTTTGGCGTTCCGGGAGGAGTTTCAAGGTTTGCAGCAAACTCAATCTCGACAGGGTTATTCATCTCTTTCTGTCCGATTTCAAGGAGAGTGCTAAGGATTTCAGCAAGAGGGAATGTCTTATGTTGCAATATATTGGCAAAAGTAATAACTCTCTTGCCCTGATGATTTATTCCATCGCGGAGCATATTGTTCACCCTGTCGTACGTTGAAGCCACAAATTTCATGGCACTATCGTTTTGCGCATCTTTAATGTCGATTTTCATGATGTTCACGCCATCATCAGTAGAAGGGACAAAGCTGTTAACATTGAGATCGAGTGCACAAAAGACCTTTTGGGTATCACGCAGGGCTGTTTCCGGTGAAGACAACTGTAGTATTTTCTTTGGATATTTTGGTGAAAAACGTAGTGACAATCCTCCTTCAACAATCAGTTTGCCAAGTCCGAAAGCCATATTCACTATACCGTCGACAGCCTTTTCAGAACCTATAGGATAATAGTTGATAGACCGTGCAACTCCTGAAAGTGTAGGATAATATATATCACCATGTCTAGTACCGCAGACCTCCTGAAGGATGATTCCCATTTTTTCCTCATCGATCACATTTGCAGTTGCTGTCATGTAAGCTTTACTGCTCTTGTAATATACTGAAGCGTACACCTCCTTGATTGCATCTGACAGCATTTTTACCATCATCTTATTATCTGACAGGCGAGGTATCATGTAGGTCGAATAAATGCCTGCGAATGGCTGATAATGTGAGTCTTCCAGTTTGCTTGATGATCTGACTGCTATTGGATAATTTCTTGAAACTGCCAGGAAGGCATAGAAATCCTGGTAGACATGACCAGGGAGTTCAGCATTTATGAATCGATTAAGTATTTCATTATCAGAAAGATCAGAGAGAGCAACAGAATAGAGGTTATTCTGTTCCATAAACTCATCAAAGATATCTGTGCTCAGAACTACGGTACGGGGTATAGTAATTATTACATCCGGAAATTTATTAAACAGTTTGTTGTTTTTGATAATCCGGTTTATAAATGCAAGCCCACGGGCTTTACCACCAATAGATCCTTCGCCGATACGCGAAAATATCTGGTATTCATCAAAGCTTGTTTTTTCAAATTTTGCAATAATTCCCCTGCCCTTGCCAAGCCGGAAACTTGATATGGCGACATAAAGAAACCTCCGCATTTCATCCATCGTTTCAAAATCTTCCTTACGGATGTACTTGAACATCTGGGCAACCGGAAACAAAGCCCTGGCATTCAGCCATTTGGAAAAATGGTTTCTAGAAGCATGATATTCAAGGGAGTTATCGGGAATTGTGAGCAACTTCTGCTGAAGGCTCTGAAGATCAGTTGCAATAGCTATGGGTTCCATAGTATCAGGATTCCTGAAAACGAAAGGACCGAACGCCAGGTTTTGTATAATGAAGTTCCGTAATTCAAGAGAAAGAGATTTGGAATATTTGTTTATGAAGCCGGCACCAAGCTCTTCGGCAAGTTTTTTATGCGAAGTGCTTGATGACTGTAACAGAAAAGGCACCTTATCGTCATCCGCCATTACTGTTTTGCAAAGTACTATTCCTGCATTCTCATCCTGTATTCCATCTCTCTTATAACTAATGTCGGAAATAACACCAAGTACATTGTATTTATATTTATAATAAAGGTCAAGAGCATCATTAAAATTGTTTGCAAGAAGGATTTTTGGCCTGCCTCGCATTTTAAGCATACGCTGATGCTCATTAAGCGCTTCGTGCTGAAAATCAAGCGATTGCATTAATATGATCCTGTAAATATTTGGAAGATAGAGAGATATATACCTTATTGAGTTTTCAACAAGAATAATAGCCTGAACACCAATATTTTCAATATCGTATTCAGCATTCATTTTATCTTCAATAAGCTTTATGATTGCAAGTATAAGGGAGGCATCTCCGAGCCAGCAGAATACATAATCAATTGCACTGAGATCTTCACCTTCAAGCCTAATTGAAACTTCCCTTGAGAAGTATGTTAAAACAACAATCGGGATATGCTCATATTTTGATTTAATCCTTCTTGCGAGACCGAAAACATCTGAACCTTTAAGGCTCAGCATGGAGATAACGAGATCGATATTTCCTTCACTAAGTATCTTGAATGCATCATCTTCATTATCCGTCTGCACAAAGGTTGGTGGATATCTCAGATTAAGTGACGCATATTCATTGAATATCTGTTCATCGATCCTTCCATCCTCCTCAAGCATGTAGTTATCATAATTGCTGCATATTACAAGAACCCGGTGTATTCTCTTCTGCATCAGGAGGTCAAACGAAGTATCTGTAAAATCATACTTCTGAATATCGAGTATACCGTCAATGAAGGTCATAATGTTTCTTTTTACTGATTCAACGAAAAAACGGCCAGTCCTTTGCGGGTATCATTATAAATATTTACGCTGTCTTCCAGGAGTTTGACCATTGCAAAAAGGACTTTCGATTCACCTTTCCATACAAAATAATTGTCAAACGGCATCCCCAGCGCTCTCTGTTTTTTAATAAAAGTGACATCTGTACTGTTCCCAAGCAGCAGGAACACAGGTATATATGGGTACTTCTCTTTTATTCTTCTGCAAAGATTCAAAGGGGTCTCCCTGTCTATTCCAATCATTATTATGATCATGTCATAATATCTCGATCCAAGCCTGGTGAATACGTCCTCCTCATTTGAAACACCTGTTACCCTGGGAATGGATGTAAGATTGAATTGATAATACTGCCCCAGGATATGATCAGCAAATCTACCTTCTCCCTCAATTGAATATGGATCATAGAAGTTGGCAACCAGGAGAATTTCCTTTACCCTGAAAGGCGTCAGATCATGAAAAATATCGCGTTCAGCATTATGCCTGTTGAGAAATCGCTGGAGCAATTTTCTGCTTGACAAATCGCTCTGATAACCAATTTCCTGGCTTGTTGCATGAGATAATTTTATCAGGTCGCGGGCTTTATAACTATTAATATATCCGATGATCAGACTACCTATATTCTGGATAAGGTCACGCTCTTCCTTCAGGAAAGGCCCTTCAAATTCTTCCCTGAATTCCGAGTTATAATACACCTCAAGAGAAATGATTTCATTATCAATTGTAGTAAATTCCTGAGCCATTCTCCATTTTGTTTCCCTGAAGCCGGAAGTTTCGAATCTTTTTCCCATATAGATGATCCTGGCGACTGTAAACTCCGTATACTGCCAGGCAGGTGGAAAAAGCATAACAATCTGCTGAAGCGATTCTTCAACAGGTTTGCTCTCCTTCAGAATTGCAGTAGTCTGGTTGATGCATGCCAGTTCCTTAAGTCGTTCCTTCTGATCATGCAACAGCCGGTTATAATCAGGGACCTGATTACTTACATTGTCCATATTTGTATTTTATACTGGATCACCATCTAAAATTACAAAAATAACCGCAAAGATCACCAATGTACAGGTGTGCTTTGCGGCATTAAGTTAATCAGGTTATGAGAATTAACCTGGTAATTTTTTTCTCTCAGCCAACATTCCATGTAGACCCTGTGTGCAACAGGTCATCCATGCATTTGATCTTTGAGTTCATCTTAACATCCTCTATTTGTTGATGAACAGAGGAATCATAAGTCAATCCTTCCACTGACCTTATAATACCGAGTGCAACGGGATATTCAGGATATCTCATGTTTGCAAGCATGTATTGAATTCCTGGATTTGGCTCAGTTGCATCATGTACAATCAGATCCTTTTCGGAAATACCATTCTCTCCCAACTTAACAACCTTTAATTTCAAACCATTAAGTATGAGGCCTTTATCGTTATTTTTACCGAATATCATGGGTTGTCCCTGTTTAAGGACGATTGTTCTGTCATCCCTGACCTCTTTTCCTGCTACTTCATCATGAATGCCATCATTGAATATGACGCAATTCTGAAGAATCTCCACAACGCTTGTTCCCTTATGCTTTGCAGCTTCTGTATAAATCTGTGTGGAGAGAGCGATATTTGCATCTATTGTACGGGCAAAGAATTTACCTTTAGCTCCGATTACCAGTTCTCCTACAGAGAAAGGCTCCTCAACTGTTCCATAAGGCGATGTCTTTGTAACCAGACCTTTTGCAGATGTAGGTGAGAACTGCCCTTTTGTAAGGCCATATATTTCGTTATTAAACAACAATATATTAAGATCTACATTACGTCTTACAACATGTATGAAATGATTCCCTCCTATAGCAAGTGCATCACCATCACCGGTAATCTGCCAAACCGACAGATCAGGATTTGCTGTTTTAACGCCTGAGGCAATGGCAGATGCCCTGCCATGGATACCATGAAATCCATAAGTATCCATATAATACGGAAACCTTGAGGAACACCCGATGCCTGATATGAAAGCAATTTTTTCTTTTGGCACACCCAAATCAGCCATTGCTCTCTGAACAGAGCTCAGAACCGCATGATCGCCGCATCCGGGGCACCATCTGACTTCCTGATCGCTCTTAAAGTCTTTTGCTGTGAATTTCAAAGCTGTATCTTCCATATTATTTATCCTCCAGCATTTTAATACATTGATCTTTGATGTCAATAATTGTAAATGGAACTCCCTGTATTTTGTTTATCTGATGATACGTGAACTCCTGATGTTTCATCCTCAGGTAATCTGCAAATTGCCCAAGGTTTAACTCACACACAACGATCTTTTTAAATCTTTTAAATACATCCTTTACATTTTTAGGAAGCGGATTTATATAATTGAAATTAACGAAACTTACATTATAACCTTCTGAAAGTAATTCTCTCATAGCAGTTACGATAAAACCATAAGAGCCGCCCCATCCA
>Ga0334722_10002275_pt1 | contig 21956 bp, 16 predicted proteins | sample C3_bottom_MG_FD_207210 | JGI IMG/M metagenome (GOLD analysis project Ga0334722, IMG submission 207210) | Sediment microbial communities from Yellowstone Lake, YNP, Wyoming, USA - C3_bottom | ecosystem: Environmental > Aquatic > Freshwater > Lake > Sediment | place: USA: Wyoming | collected... | reverse complement strand
ACTAGGCTTTCGGGTTGAATTATCTGGTGTGACCAACAAGGAGTTGATTGCTTTAGGTCAAGAGGCTTGTAAAGCTCCGGGTACATGCCTTCCGATGAAAGTAGCGCAAGGACATGTTGAAGAATTGATCCAAAAGAAGATCGATTTAATTTTTCTCCCGAGAATAATATCGGGCATTACAACAGGCGCTTATCCTAGAGCTCAAACCTGTCCCTTTATTCAGGGAGCCCCAGATTTAATAAAGTCTTCACAAGAAATTGTCCAGAGGGGAATCCGTATTCTTTCACCTACTCTCGATTTCCAGAATGTGAAAACAGCTCGTGGGCGAAAGGGTTTACGGAATGCCTTTATTAAAATGGCAAGGCAATTCAAAAAAGACGGCAGTAATGCTTTTGAAGCCGGGATGGAAGCTTTGGAAAAGTTTCAGGGTGATATCAGGCGTCGAGGAGATGAAATTCTCGCAAGTCTGGATCGGAATAAAGTTGCTATAGTAGTGGCCAGTCGGCCATATTCGCTTTACGATCCAGGTGTTTCTATGCAAATCGGCAAACGGATCCAAAGCCTGGGTATTCTTGCTATTCCACAGGACTTTCTGCCACTCGAAGAGATCGAAGTTAGCTCTGACTGGAAGGGAATGTTTTCGCTACAACTGCAGAAACGTATTCATCTGGCAAAGTATGTTGCGGATAAACCTCACCTTCGAGTTGCAATTTTGACCCATTTTGGATGCGGGCCTGACTCCTTTGGCAACCCGTTCTTTGCAGATGCTCTTGGAATGCCTTTTTGTATCATTCAAATTGATGAGCATACAGCTGCGGCTGGAGTGATGACTCGATTGGAAGCGTTCGTCGATACTCTCAACTACAAGCCTCAAGCTGAAAAGATGAATATTCGGCATTACTACGAGATTTCCCCAGGATTGCTCGGTAACCGTACCATTCTTATCCCTCATGCCAATGACACAGCTGCTTTTTTGGCCGCTGCCATGAGAGTCGTTGGGCTTAAGGCAGAAGTTTTGCCTCGCTCGCCTGATAAAACGATGCATCTTGCTCGTCGAATTATACGAGAAGACGTCTGTCTGCCAATGCTCCAAGTCTTGCAGGATATCCTTGCTTATACTGAAAAGCCGGATTTTGATCCAAAAGCATCTGCCTTTTTTATGGGTAATGCCAATGGGCCATGTCGGTTCGGAATGTATCAGGCAATGATAAGAAGTGCTTTGGACAAGGTTGGACTTACAGATTCAGAGCTTGTGACTTTAGGCATGGTCGGGAAAGCACATGGTGGGCAAGGAATGGATTTTGCCATTACTGCTTGGAATGCTCTCTCGGTGCATGACCTTTTGTATAAGATGCTACTGCACACACGACCCTATGAAAGGGAATCTGGAGAAGCCGACAAGCTGTTTACTAGCCTTTCGGCAAAATTCATTGCCCACGTCCTTCCGAACCTTTATCAAAGATTGAATTCAGGCATAGTTTCTGCCTTAATTGGAAACAGCCATTTGACTGAGACAAAGTCGTTTCTTGGAACTGCTAGTCGGTTGTTTGAAAACTTACTTCCGTTTGATAAACCAAAACGAAAGCCGATTGTACTTCTACTGGGCGAATTTTATGTCCGCTTAGATAACCGAGACAATAATGACATCATCCGCCTACTAGAAGCTTTTGGCTTCGAAGTCTGGCAAGCGCCGGCGACTGAATTCTTTGCTTATGCTAATTTGATAGGGGGAGTGTTGGCTAAGAAAAGAATGACTGATAGCGGTTTTGACCTTAGCGATTGGAAAGAAGGCTTAGGTCGGGATATAAATACTGCTATTATCACTAAACAAGAGAGGCAACTTGGCAAAGCTTGTCTGCCCTATCTTGAAGGGCTTCTGGACACAGACCCCATGAGAATTATCGAAAATGGTGAAGCATTGATTGGCCGAGATTTCGGCGGTGAAGCAATTTGTACTGCAGGTAGTGCCATTGAGATGATTCGCCGTAATATCGGAGTAGCCGGTGTAGTTGCAGTCGGCCCATGGGGTTGCATACCCTCAATGATTGTTCAGTCTGTTAGTGATGAAATACGGTTAAGACACGACAATATCCCTTTTCTTAACCTATTCTTTAACGGCTATGAAGTCGATTCTGAAACTAGAACTCTTGAAGCTTTTGCCTATAGAGTTCACGAATTTTACCGGGATCGGATTTAAATGCCGATTTCACAATCAGCGCCGCTGCCTTCTGTGGCAGCGGCGCATTTTCTTGCCTTTTTCAGGAGAAAGTGGTAAACTTGAGCCAGTATGGTAAAAAGACGAACACACAAACTAAGTAAAAAGGAAGCAAAAGCGGAAGGAAAACGCGTTGTTTTTAATGCCGGAAAACGGTCAGAGAAGGTTATTGAAACGGAAAAAACAAAAAAGCAAATTGAAGTTTCCGCGGTTTTAACTGTCCGCGAATTTGCTGATATTTTGGGTATTCCGGTGACCGATGTGATCGGCAAACTTGTTCAAAATGGAGTGATGGCGACTATTAATGAATCTATTGATTTTGATACTATGTCAATTATTGGTGATGAACTTGGTTTTGATGTCAAAGAAAAAGTCGAAGTTAAAGTAGCAACTCAAAAAGTTTCTAAAAAGCATCTTAAGTCCCGTCCGCCAGTGGTTACAGTTATGGGCCATGTTGATCATGGCAAGACGATGCTTTTGGACGCAATTCGCAGCACTGATGTTGTTTCAACAGAATCCGGTGGAATTACTCAGCACATTGGTGCTTATCAAGTTACGGTAAAACCGTCAACAAAAATAAAACAAGAAAGAACTATTACTTTTTTAGATACTCCGGGTCACGAAGCCTTTAGCGCAATGCGTGCACACGGTGCAAATATTACCGATGTTGTAGTTTTGGTTGTTGCGGCAAATGATGGTGTGAAACCACAAACAATTGAAGCTATTAATCATGCCAAAGCGGCAGGTGTTCCTGTCGTGGTTGCTATAAACAAAATCGATTTACCGGACGCTGACATCGACAAAGTTAAGCGTCAACTAGCAGATCAGGATTTAAACCCAGAAGAATGGGGCGGAAAGACACCGATGATAGCAGTATCTGCCAAACAAAATAAAAATATAGATGAACTCTTGGAAATGATTTTATTAGTTAGCGATCTTAAAGAACTTAAAGCTGATTCTAGCGTTACAGCGAGCGGCGTGGTGATTGAATCTCATATGCAGGCGGGAATGGGTCCGGTTGCAACAGTTCTGGTGCAAGAGGGAACATTAAGAAAAGATGACCCGATTGTTATCGGCCAAACTTATGGCAAAGTTCGCATTATGGAAAACTATTTGGGTAAGAAAATCGCCGAAGCAGGACCAGCAACTCCAGTTAGAATTGCCGGTTTGCAAGAAGTTCCGAATTTTGGTAATCGTGTTTTGGCAGTTTCTTCAGAAAAAGAAGCTAAAGAATTAACGGCTGTAAAAACTATCAAACGTAAAGTTTTGTCTATTACGGAATTTTCGAAAGATGTCAAAGAAGGGAAAACTAAAGAACTTAAAATTATTCTAAAAGCAGATGTCGGCGGGTCTTTGGAAGCGATTAAAAAATCACTAAACGATTTATCAACAACAGAAGTGCAAATCATTATTCTTCATGAAGGTGTGGGCGATGTTTCCGAGTCAGATGTCAATATGGCATTGGCGTCAGAAGCACTGGTTATCGGTTTTAGAGTAAAGGCCGGAGCTGATGTCATGAATCTGGCAAAACGGGAAGGTATTAAAATTCAAATTTACGATATTATCTATCAATTAATTGATGATTTGACAGCAGCTTTGTCCGGTCTTTTGGAACCGGAAATTATTGAAATTGAAATTGGAAGATTAAGTATTTTAGGAGTTTTCAAAGTTACTAAAAAAGAACAAATTGTCGGCGGAAAAGTGACCACCGGAAAAATTGAAAACGGGACTGAAGTTAGAATTGTTCGTGATAAAGATACAATCGGCTCCGGAAAAATCGTATCGCTTCAGCAAAATAAAAAGGATGTTTCCGAATGTGCTGAAAATTTCGAATGTGGCCTGAAAGTTGAAACACAAACTAAAATTAAAGTAGGGGACTCTCTTGAGTGCTACAAAAAAGAAGAACGAACTCGTAAATTAGGACAATAATTACTGTTTTATACAAGCATTGTAATTACTGACTTGAGCATTATAATTGTCAGTTTCTGTTTTTATTTCAGACTGTAGATTATTTGCTTGTGTTTCGAGCTCTTGGGCTTGAGCACGTTCCTGATTTCCCTTATCCCAGTAAGGTTGGGCCTGAGAAGAATCGTGGGTTGATTGATAAATATCATTTCCCTTTTGAATGTCTGAATTTGCTTGAGAATTAAGATCATTAATTTGTTTAATTAAACTATCGTACTCTGCATTTTTACTATTTATATCGCTTTCCAAACTTGTATCAGGCGAAGAACAATTAGATGCTGGTTTTCCAAACTCCTGAACTGACATCCAAGTTGTTCCCCAATCCTGATATTTATTAAGCTCACTTGCAACGCCAATTTCGGTATAGTCTTTATTTAAAATATTTGCTCGATGGCCTGGTGAGTTCATCCATGCATCAACGAGATCCTTCTCGTCTTTAAAGTCGCCTAAAGCTAAATTTTCTCCTGTAACTTGATATTTATAGCCAACAGATTTAACCAAATCGGAAGGTGCCACACCTGTTGGAGAAACATGTTCAAAATATTGTTTTAAAAACATATCATCAACTTTTTTCTGTGCTGCAGCAGTTAAAAGATCATTTTTTGTTAAGTCTTTAAGGCCATTTTGTTCCCGATAGTAATTTGTCCAATATATTATTTTGTCAGCCGAAAGTTCAGTCGCCTTTTGGGCAGATTTTGGACCGAATAAAGTGCCGGGAAGATTGCTATTGATATTAGAGAGAACGCTTTTATGATGATATAAATAGTAAGCGCCAAATCCCAATAACCCAACAAAGATTATAAGTGATGTTACTACTAAAATTTTTTGGAAGCGAGTCATCATTTAAATATATTGTAACATGAGCTATACTTAATACAGAAACCTTCAAGGAGACTTTTTTGAATTCTAAAGCTTCCGAACAAGTTATGGAAAGAGTCCTCGGCGCTTCGGACAGAGCGAACTATTTTTTAACTCAATTTAATCTAAAACAACACCCTTTCGAAATAATAGATATTATTCTGGTTGCTATTTTAGTTTATTGGGTTTATTTGATTTTGAAAGAAACACGGGCGATGCGAATTCTCTATGGTATCGCAATTTTAGCAATAATTATGCTTTTGGGGAGACTTCTTCAGCTTGAAACTTTGAACTTTATCTTAACTTATGTTTTAGCTGGATTGGTTGTCGCTATCCCTGTTGTTTTTCAGCCGGAGTTAAGAGCTGCTCTGGAGAGTTTGGGCAGAACAAAATTTGTTGGAGAATTTGGAAAACTCAAGAAAGTTGAGATAGAAAAAATTGCTGACGAAGTTGTCAGTGCTATAGGTTATCTCTCTAAAGATCGCCAAGGAGCAATTGTTGTTTTTACAAGACAGACGGGACTTCGTGATGTTATTCAAACCGGTGTTCGTCTAGATGCTTTGGTTTCGCGTCAGCTCCTTATCAATATTTTTTCACCAAAAACGCCTTTGCACGATGGTGCGGTAATTGTCTCTGGCGAAAAAGTTATCGCCGCCAACTGCTGGTTACCGTTGCCGCACAGGGAATTTACTTTGGATTTAGGAACACGCCACCGGGCAGCGGCAGGAATTACTTCTGAGACTGACGCTATTGTTGTTGTAGTTTCTGAAGAAACAGGAAATATTACATTAGCCGTCAGCGGTAATCTAACCGTCGGATTAACAACAGCGCAACTTAAAGAATTTCTTGTTAACCTTCTTCAGCATAAAATCGAAGGGGTGTCGGCATGAAAAAAGTCATAGATGTTATTTTTAGAAATTGGAAAGCCAAAATCGTAAGCATTTTTTTGGCATTGGCTTTGTGGATGTACGTTGGAATAGGTCAGACGCGTAACGCTTTTTTCCCCGGAGACATGCCTTTACAAATCAAAAATGTTCCTCAGGGGTTGGTTGCTGTAACTGATGTAGACAGAATTAAAGTGAAAGTTGTCGCAACTCCCGAATTATGGAAAAGTTTATCTAGCGATTCCTTCGCTGCCTACTTGGATTTGGGCGCGTATAAAGCTGGGACCTCGGAAATTAAAGTGACGGTAACTTGCAATGTCTCTGGCGTGCAAGTCGTCGAAACCGATCCAGCAACTATTTTAGTTAGCTTAGAACCAAGAACTGAGAAAGAAATACCGGTTAATGCTTCAATTGACGGCAACGCTGGCGAGGGTTTGGTAGCCGGAAATGCACAAATAGCACCGACAAATGTTTTGGTTTCAGGGGCGAAAAGCGTTGTCGAAAACTTATTGGTTGCCACGGCAAAAATTACACTTTCAGGACAAACTGCTGATTTTAAGCAAAATGTGACTTTAGTGGGACTTGATTCAAAAGGTCAAACCATCAAAAATCTCGACTTTAGTCCTTCTGAAGTGACTGTTTCTGTCCCTGTCGTCAAGGCTTCTAATGTAAAAACAGTTGGTATTAAAGCCAATATTCAGGGTTTGCCTCTAGATGGTTACTGGATTTCTCAAATAACAACTGATCCTCAAACCGTTACAATTACTGCCTCTGAAGCGCAAATATCAAAGATAAACTTTGTTTTAACTTCAGAAGTTAATATTTCAGGCATCAACAAAACTACTACTGTGAACGCGACTCTTAAACCAGATAGCGGAATGTCAGTTTTAGATAGTGTCAGCCAAGTTAAAGTAACAATTTCTGTTTCTAAGAGTCAAGCTGCTAAAGAGGTTGAAACAGGGTATCAGTGGCAAAATCTACCGAGTAATTTAAAGGTTACTTCTGTTGATCCAACGTCAGTCAAAGTTGTCGTTAATGGCCCGCAAGATAAACTGGCAAATTTAACTTCAGCTGATATTGCTTTGATTGTTGATCTTTCTGTCGCTCAAAATCCCGGTACTTATTCAATTGATATTTCACGCTCAAATATTGCGGGTCCCGCAGGAGTTTCTATCTCAAGCATTGTTCCTTCCGCAATAAACGTTCGTGTTGATACAAAATAGTTCTAAATGTTATCCACATTGACTTTTGTGGTAATTTTGTTAAACTGTAAATTGCATCCAAAGGAGAGCAAATCAAAGATTTTTTCCAGCGTTTATCCGAGCAAAAAAACATTTTAGTCAAGAAAATTCGTAACCGTACTCCAGATGGAGTAAAGAATTTCGTTGCTTCCTATATTTTTCCTTATTCCGGAATTTTATTAGTGGTTTTATTTGTTTTTATCGGTAATTTAGCTCATGCTGCTCAAAATACGGCTGTTTTAGACAATTCAGATGTAATGGATCTAAACCCCGTAGAAATTGGAGGAGTTGTCAACGCCGTTAGTCCCTATACTCCAAATTATCCTGCCGATTCTGTTCAAGTGGTTTTAGCGATGAAAGACGATAATTATCTTGGAAAACCAGTTATTACTGATACGGCACAAACAATTATTCAGCCGCCTACAGATAATCGGTCGGCAACTATTTCGTACATTGTCCAAGATGGTGACACGATATCATCAATCGGCTGGAAATATGGGTTGAAACTGGTAACAATTAAAACTTTAAATAATCTTTCTTCTGACACCATTAAGCCGGGACAAACTCTGAAACTTCCGCCGGCGGATCTTTCTGCCGCTTATTTAGCCCAGCTTGCTGCCCAGAAGAAAAAGGTGGCGGGAGCAAAAACCGTTAGTGCTTCACCGGGGTCTTCAAAAAACGGTTATCCTTATGGATGGTGTACTTATTGGGTAGCAACTAAGCGTTATGTTCCGGCTCATTGGGGCAATGCCAGTTCTTGGCTTTCTTCAGCGAGAAGCGCTGGTTATTCTACGGGCTCAGAACCTGCAGTCGGGGCAATTGTGGTTACTTCAGAATCATGGATAGGTCATGTGGCCTATGTTGAATCAGTTTCCGGCGGGAGTATTACTGTTTCAGAAATGAATTATCGCGGTTGGGGCGTAGTAGACAGGCGGACTTTATCAGCTTACGGAGGAGTAGTGAGGGGCTACATTTATTAATTATGTTAACAGATGAATCAACAATTAGAATAAAAGCAGGAGATGGTGGTAACGGTGCCATCTCTTTTCGTCATGAAAAATATGCACCTAAGGGTGGTCCGGATGGTGGTGATGGCGGGGATGGCGGGGACGTATTTTTTGTTTGCGATAACAATACCCATACACTCTCCGATTTTGCTAGACAAAAAGTATTTTCTGCCGAACGCGGACAAGATGGGAGGCCGAAGAAACAATACGGCAAAAACGGGACAGATTTATTTTTGAAAGTTCCTCCGGGGACAATCATAAAATCAGAAAATGACATTTTACACGATTTTAAAAAGATTGATGATAAACTTTTAATCGCCAAAGGCGGCCGGGGTGGCTGGGGAAATGTTCATTTTGCCACAGCCGTTCACCAATCCCCTTTTATCGCTAAAAAGGGAACATCGGGCGAAGAAAAAAACCTAAAATTAGAATTAAAGTTATTGGCTGACATTGGTTTGATTGGTCTTCCTAATTCTGGAAAATCAACACTGTTGTCAAGGATTTCCAATGCGCGGCCAAAAATCGCTGATTATCCTTTCACAACATTAGAACCGAACTTAGGGGTGACAAAGATTCATGATAAAGAACTGGTCGTTGCTGATGTTCCGGGGCTAATTTCAGGTGCTTCCAAAGGAAAAGGGCTTGGCGATAAATTTTTGCGCCACATCGAACGAACAAATGCCTTAATTCATCTTATCGATATTAACAGTTCGGATCCGTTTAAGGATTATCAAGACATTCGTAATGAGTTGGGTGAATGGAATAAAGAATTGCTAAAAAAAGAAGAAATTGTTGCCTTAAATAAAAGCGATACTTTTGAAAATACTACTGCCCAAAAATTAGCCAAAGCCTTATCTAAAAAGATAAAAAAAGAAGTTTTCATTATCTCGGCTGTTTCCGGTTCCGGCCTCAAAGAACTCTTAAATAAATTAGTTTAATTTGTATTGCAAAATTCAAATGTGCTATATTAGATTTTAGAATCAGAAATGGTAGAAAGGAGACGCTGCAATGATTGCAAATGAAGAACCGGATGTTATCGAAGTTGTAACAGGCACTGGAGGCAAAGTTGATTCAGAACGCTGGAAGGTAATGTCCTGGTCATTGGAATGTTGCCTTCATAGGCCTCTTGTGCGTGGTATATCCGAGCCTGATGAGAATCTGACTCGATATATCCTCGACCCCATATCTGAACCAAAAGACGGCTGCGTAATCACATTGCGGCGAAAAGTTGGCGAAGAAGTAGACTTTTTAGTAATCCAGCTGAAGACTCGCAAAATGATTCCGGCTCGCATTTATCAGCCGCAAATTACTTCTCAGGCGCTGGTTTCGAACCCGCAACAGAAATCTCTTGTCGTAGCTTAAGCTTCTTAGGCTATCATATCGAGCTCAATTTTCGACCACGAGTTTACCGCTCGTGGTCGGACTTTTTATAAATCGTTGACAAACTATTGACATTATGTTAAAGATGTAGTAAACTTAACTTGTAAGAAATAATTTCGAGAAAAAAATTTTGAAAGAAATTATTAATAAATATTAGAAACTAATCTGCCCCTAAGCAGCGTGGGGTTGCTGTATTTTTGGGAGTTTTTTAGTGTCTCAAACAAGAATTCAATTTAGCAAGCCAAAATATACCGTTCCCTTGCCAAATTTGATTGAAGTTCAAACAAGGTCGTACGAATGGTTTTTTAAGGAAGGTATTAGAGAGCTCTTAGATGAAATTAGCCCGGTAGAAGATTTTACCGGTAAAGTTTTGACGTTAGAACTTTTAGATTACTCATTAGATAATCCGACCTATGATGAACAAACCGCGAAACTTAAGAACTTAACTTACGAAGCACCTCTGAAATGTCAAGTTAAACTTACAAATAAAATTACCGGAAAAGCAAAAGACTCTTCGGTCTTTTTGGGTGTGTTTCCGTTGATGACTGATCGCGGTACTTTTATCGTTAACGGTATTGAGAGAGCTGTTGTTTCTCAAATTGTTCGTTCATACGGAGTTTTATTTGTCTCTGAAGAAGTTAGTGGTAGAAAGCTTTACGGCGCTAAAATTATTCCGTCTCGCGGTGCTTGGCTTGAATTTGAAACTTCTAACCGAGATATTATTTCTGTTAAAGTTGATCGAAAAAGAAAAATACTTTTTACTACATTTCTGCGTGCTTTAGGTCTGACTGATGACCAAATTATTCATGCTTTTTCCGGCGTCAACGATAATCCAGACCATGATTTTGTCAAAGCTACTCTTGCTCGCGACACTGCCAGAACTTTTGACGAAGCGGTTGTTGATGTCTATAAAAGAATCCGTCCGGGTGACTTAGCAACTGCCGAAACTGCTAAAGCCTTCTTGGAAGCAATGTTTTTCAATCCAAAGCGTTATGATCTTGGTAAAGTTGGCCGTTACAAAATTAATCAACGTTTAGGTTTAAATTTATCTTTTGATCTCAAAAATAGAATTTTGCGTGTTGATGATGTTGTCGAAGCTCTTAAAGAAATCATCCGTCTTAATAATGATCCAACTTCTCAAGCAGATGATATTGATCATTTAAGAAATCGCAGAGTAAGAGCTTGCGGCGAACTTGTCCAGGCAAAAGTACGAGTAGGTTTACTTCGAATGGAACGTATTATTAAAGATAGAATGTCTGTTTTGGATCCTGACACTGTAACGCCTGCTCAGCTCGTTAATGCCCGCCCAATCGCTGCAGTTTTACAGGAATTCTTTGCTTCCTCGCAGTTAAGTCAATTTATGAATCAGACAAATCCTTTAGCCGAGCTAGAGCATAAAAGATGCTTATCTGCTACCGGTCCCGGAGGGTTGTCACGTGAACGCGCTGGATTTGAAGTTCGCGACGTTCATAGTTCTCACTATGGCCGTATTTGCCCGATTGAAACTCCCGAAGGTCCAAATATTGGTTTAGTAGGTTATATGGCAAGTTACGCCAAAATTAATGAATACGGCTTTTTGGAAAGCCCATATTTAGAAGTCATCCAGAAAAAAGGCAAAAAGCCGTGTATTACTTCCAAAGTTGTTTATTTAGATGCGGACGAAGAAGACAAAGCAATTATTGCTCCGGCTTCAACCGAAGTTGATGAACATGGCAATATTCAGCCTTTTAAAACTGTTGTTCGAAAGTTTGGCGAACCATCTTTGGAACGAACAGACAAAATTCAATTTATTGATGTTTCTCCCCGGCAGATTGTTTCTATTTCAACCGCTTTAATTCCCTTTGTTGAGCATGATGATGCAGTTCGTGCTTCTATGGGTTCAAACATGGAGAGACAAGCCGTTCCTTTGGTTAAGCCAGATTCCCCGATTATTGGCACAGGAATGGAAGCCGACTCTGCGCGAGATTCTGGGCAATGCTTGTTTGCTAAAAATGACGGTATTGTTTCTGAAGCAAATTCTGGTGAAATTATTGTTGGAAAAGATCGTTTTAGATTAGAAAAATTTGTTCGTTCTAATCAGGCAACTTGTATAAATCAACGACCGGTGGTTAAAGTCGGTGAAAAGGTTAAAAAAGGCCAGATTTTAGCCGACTCTTCAGCTACTCAAAGTGGAGAATTGGCGTTAGGTCAGAATGTTTTAGTTGCCTTTATGCCTTTCCGTGGTGGTAACTTTGAAGACGCTATTATTATTTCTCAAAGATTAGTTAGAGAAGATATTTTTACCTCGATTCATATTGAAAAGTATGCAATTGAAGTTCGCGATACCAAACTTGGTCCGGAGCTTTTAACCCGCGATATTCCAAATGTTGGTGAGTCAGCTTTGGCAAACCTAGATGAGCAGGGGATCGTACGAATCGGCGCAGAAGTTTCAGCCGGAGATATTTTGGTTGGTAAAATCACTCCAAAAGGTGAAACGGAGCTTTCAGCTGAAGAAAAACTTCTTCGCGCAATTTTTGGCGAGAAAGCCAAAGATGTTAAAGATACTTCTTTAAGACTTCCTCACGGAGAATACGGCAAAATTGTTAATATTGAAATTTTTTCTAAAGAAGCGGGAGATGAGCTTCCGGCCGGAGTATATCAAATGGTGGAAGTCTCTGTTGCCCAACTTCGTAAAGTTCAAGTTGGAGATAAACTTGCCGGCCGTCATGGAAACAAAGGGGTTATTTCAATGGTCTTGCCGGAAGCAGAAATGCCATATTTACCCGATGGAACACCGGTAGATATAATTTTAAACCCGCTTGGTGTTATTTCCCGTATGAACTTAGGTCAACTTTTGGAAACCCATCTTGGCTGGGCCGCTAAAAAACTTGGTTATAAAGTGGCTGTTCCTGTTTTTGAAAGCGTTAGTATGGAAAAGATAACTTCTGAAATGAAAAAAGCTGGCCTTCCGGAGGATGGCAAGATTCAACTTTTCGACGGCAGAAGCGGAGAGCCGTTCTCACAAAGAACTACTGTCGGTACTATTTATATGATGAAACTTTGTCATTTAGTTGATGATAAAATGCATGCTCGTTCGACTGGTCCATATTCAATGGTCACTCAACAACCGTTGGGTGGAAAGTCACAATTTGGTGGCCAGCGGTTTGGAGAAATGGAAGTTTGGGCTTTAGAAGCTTATGGCGCCGCCCATTCACTCCAGGAAATGTTGACGATTAAATCTGACGACGTTATCGGCCGGTCAAAAGCATACGAAGCGATTATTAAAGGCGAACCAATTCAGAAACCGCAGATTCCGGCATCTTTCTATGTTTTAGTAAAGGAACTTCAAAGCTTAGGCTTGGATGTAGAAATGCTTTCACAGCAAGCTGCTTCTAAAATTTCTCTGGAAAAACCTTTGACTTCTATTGCCAAACCGACTGAAGAGCCGGAAGAAAATCTTGATGCCGAAGTTACTGAACTGAAGGAAGAGGAACCGCCAATGAAAAGTAAACCTATTGATGAGGGAGAAGAATAATGAATAGACGTGAAAGTACCATGGATAAAGAACCAAAAGTCAATGATTTTGACGCATTGAAAATTTCCGTTGCTTCACCGGAGAATATTTTAAGTTGGTCTTTTGGTGAAGTTACCAAACCGGAAACTATTAACTATCGCACCCAAAAACCGGAACGTGATGGTCTTTTTGATGAACGAATTTTTGGTCCGACAAAAGACTGGGAATGTTATTGCGGGAAATATAAAAAGATTCGATATAAAGGAGTTATTTGCGACAAATGCGGCGTTGAGGTTACTCGTTCTTCTGTGCGACGTGAGCGTATGGGCCACATTGATCTTTCGGTTCCAGTAACTCATATTTGGTATGTCCGCGGAGTTCCGTCAGTACTTTCTTTAATTTTGGATCTTTCTGTCACCGATTTGGAAAAAGTTGTTTACTTTGCCGGCTTTATAATTTTAGATGTTAATGAAGATGTAAGGAAAGGCGCTCTCGAACAACTTGAAAAAGAATTTGCCGATGCTAAAAGTAAAATTAAAGATAATATGGACCTTCAAAAAGTTGAAGCTTCTTATCGTATTACCAAGCAAGAAATCTTGGGTATGGTCCAAGGCAGAATTTTGACTGAAACTCAATATCAGGATTTATCACTTAAATACGGACAAATCGTCAAAGTCGGAATCGGTGCCGAAGCAATTTTTGAACTCTTAAAAAGGGTAAATCTTGATGTGCTTTCAGAGCAATTCCAACAAGAACTGGTAAGTCTAACTGGTGCCAATCGTCGAAAAACTCTACGGAGGTTAAAGCTTGTTACTGATATGAAAAACGCAGGCATTAAGTCCGAATGGTTGGTTTTAACCAAGCTTCCTGTTATTCCGCCAGATCTAAGGCCAATGGTTCAATTGGATGGTGGCAGATTTGCCGCTTCTGATTTAAATGATCTTTATCGAAGAGTTATAAACAGAAATAACCGTTTGAAGAGATTGATTTCTCAAGGTGCGCCAGAAGTTATTTGTCGAAACGAAAAACGCATGCTTCAGGAGGCCGTTGATTCACTGATTGATAATTCAGCCAGACGCGGCCGCGCGGTTTCCACAGGTGCTGCGGCAAGAAAACTTCGTTCCCTTTCAGATATGCTTCATGGAAAACAAGGGCGCTTCCGCCAAAATCTTTTGGGTAAGCGTGTCGATTATTCAGGCCGCTCTGTTATTGTTGTCGGGCCGAATCTTAAACTTCATCAATGCGGACTGCCTAAAACAATGGCTTTAGAGCTTTTTAAACCTTTTGTTATTTCCCGACTTATAAATGACGGTCATGTTCATAACGTTAAAAATGCTACTAAACTGATGGAAAAAGGCGAACCAATTGTCTGGGATATTTTGGAAAAAATTACCTCAGGCTATCATGTTCTTTTAAACCGTGCTCCAACGCTTCATCGTCTTGGAATTCAGGGTTTCGTGCCGGTTTTGATTGAAGGTAAGGCGATTCAAATTCACCCTTTGGTTTGTTACGCTTTTAACGCTGACTTTGATGGCGACCAGATGGCTGTTCATGTACCTTTGTCAGCTCAAGCGAAAGATGAAGCTGAAAAATTAATGCGCTCATCCAATAATGTTTTGAAGCCTGCTTCAGGAGAGCCAGTTATTATTCCGCGTTATGAAATTGTTTCCGGATGCTTTTGGTTAACGACTTTTGAAGAAGGTGTTCGTGGTGAAAATAAAGCTTTCGGCTCGAAAAATGAGGCCATATTAGCCTATCAAGAAGGTTTTGTTAATCTCCGCGCTAAAATTAAAGTTAGACTTAAACCCAATTTTGTTGATGGCAAAGAAAAAATTGTTGAAACTTCAGTTGGTAGAATTTTATTTAATAATATTTTGCCTGATGAGATGCGCTTTAGAAACGAAGTTTTTGATTCTAAAGCCTTAAAGAAAATTTTAGCTGAACACTTTGCTATGTTTGATCTAAAATCGACAGCAGAATTTGCCGACAAAATTAAAGATATCGGTTTTGAATATTCATCCATTTCCGGGATGACAATTTCTATGTCTGATATCCATATTCCGCAAGACAAACCTGCTTTAATTAAAGAAGGTGATAAAGCTTTGGAAGAAATTGATAATCAGTATCAGAGAGGTTTAATTACCGAATCTGAAAGAAAAGTAAAAATTATTGAACTTTGGACACAAATCAGAGCCCGTATCGAAAAAGAAATGATTGAAAATTTTGACCAGCAGTCTCCGGTTTATCAAATGGTTAAATCTGGTGCACGAGGTTCATTTGCTCAAGTCACCCAGCTCGGCGGTATGAAAGGTTTAGTGGTTAACCCGGCTGGTGAAATTATTGAACTTCCGGTCAAAGCTAATTATAAAGAAGGTCTTCCTGTGTTCGAATATTTCATTTCAACTCACGGTGCACGTAAAGGAAAATCGGATACCTCGCTTCGTACATCGGAAGCCGGTTATTTAACCCGCCGTTTAGTTGATGTTTCTCAAGATGTTGTGATTTCTATGGATGATTGTGGTTCAGACCATTTCTTGACAATCAACCGCGCTGAATCGGAAGAAATGGGCGAAAAATTCTCCCAAAGATTAATCGGCAGAGTCGCTGCAGAAGATATTAAAGAAAAAAATAGAACCATTACTAAAAAAGGTGAAATTATCAATGAAGAAGCTTCCGAAATACTTGACGAATCGAATACACCCAGTATCCAAGTTCGTACAGTTTTAGGTTGTAAAGCAGAACGCGGAATTTGCCAAGCTTGTTACGGCAGAGATCTTGCTTCTGGAAAGATGGTAGAGATTGGTACAGTTACAGGAATTATGGCCGCTCAAGCAATCGGAGAGCCGGGAACCCAGCTTACGATGAAAACTTTCCACATGGGTGGAGTTACCGGTGAAGACATTACTTCTGGACTTCCGCGTGTTGAAGAATTGTTTGAAGCAAGAACTCCGCGAAATCCTGCTGTAATTTCTGAACTTTCAGGCCGTGTTAAAATCTTCGATGAAAAAGATTCTCGAAAAATCATTGTTACATCTCCTGAAGTGCGTAAAGAAGAATACTCTCTTGCCGGCGGTTACGAGCCAGTTATAAAAGACGGCGATATAGTTAAGGCAAGACAAGCAGTTGCTGTTGCTCAGAACAAAAAAGCTATCAGAAGTTTGATTACTGGAAAAGTTAAAATTGAAAAGAGCAAAATTACAATTTCTTCAACCGAAAAAAATAGTGTTAGTTATCCAGTTTCAACAAAAACTAATTTAAGAGTTTCTGATGGTGATGAAGTGACTATCGGCCAAGAATTAACTGAAGGCCATTTGCCGTTAGAAACTTTGCTTAAACTTCGAGGCCGTCCGGCAACGGAAAAATATATTATTCGCGGTGTCCAAGAAATTTATGCTTCTCAAGGTCAGATGATTAATGACAAACACGTTGAAATTATTGTCCGCGAAATGTTTTCAAAAATGAAAATCAAAGATCCGGGTGAATCAGAAATGCTTTCTGGCCAAGTTATCGACCACGTTGATGCTATGAAAATAAATAATGAGTTAGTCAAAAAGAAAAAGAAACCAATTATTTTCGAAGAATCGATTATGGGTATTACCAGAGTTGCCTTAGTTACCGATAGTTTCCTTTCTTCGGCTTCATTCCAAGAGACCACTGGTGTTTTGATTGATGCTGCTGTTCGTGGTGCGGTTGATAGATTGCGAGGACTTAAAGAAAATGTTATTATAGGAAAACTAATACCAGCAGGAACTGGATATAGTAGAAAGTCTATATAATGCCAACAGTATTACAATTAATGAGAAAACCGAGAAAATCAAAGGAAAATAAACCGAAGACGCCAGCGTTGCGTCATGGTTTTAATTTTTTAAAGAACCGACCGGTTAATTTTAAAAAAGGCCGTCCTTTTTTGCGAGGAGTTTGTGTTAAAGTTACAACCGTTACTCCTAAAAAACCAAACTCTGCTTTAAGAAAAATTGCCCGTGTCAGACTTACTTCCGGTCAAGAAGTTACTGCATACATCCCGGGAGAAGGTCATAATCTTCAGGAACACTCAGTTGTTATGATTCGCGGCGGTCGTGTTAAAGATCTGCCAGGTGTACGATACCATATTGTTCGCGGAAAATTGGATACTGGCGGTGTTGAAAATCGAAAACAAGGACGTTCTAAATACGGCACTAAGAAAGGTAAGTAATGAGAGGTAAAACTGCTCCCAGAAGAATAATTAAGCCGGATCTTAAATATAACTCAGCAACTGTGTCTCGTTTTATAAATAAGATAATGCTTCGAGGCCAAAAAGAATCGGCCAGAAAGATAGTTTATAAAGCATTCGATATTTTAAAGGAAAAAACAGAGAAAGAACCTTTGTCTGTTTTTGAAACTGCTTTGAAAAATGCTGCGCCGCTCTTGGAAGTTAAAGCTCGCAGAATCGGTGGCGCCACATATCAAGTGCCGATGGAAGTTCGTCCGGAAAGAAAAGAAACGCTAGCAATGCGCTGGATTATAACTGCAGCTCGTGATAAACAGGGGAAACCGATGTCAGAATTTTTAGCGATGGAAATTTTAGATACATACAACAGTACTGGCTCAGCAATCAAGAAAAAAGAAGTTCTTCATAAGATGGCCGAAGCTAACAAGGCGTTCGCCCATTATGCAAGATTTTAAAACTTGTAATATTTTTGATAAATGATATTATAGAAATAAATAAGTAACTAAATAAGTAGGAGGAAAAAATGTTATCATTACTTCTTGCTCAAACCACAGACTTTGGCACAAGCGCAAATGATGCAGCCGCGACTGCAGCTGCGGGAACTGCCGCTGTTGGCCTTGGTGTTGGTTTATTGGTTTTCTGGCTGATCTTTGGCATCGGTGGCTTTATCTTGTTTCTTTGGGCGTTGATCGATGTTATCCGCCGACAATTCCCCAATCCAAATGACAAAATCCTTTGGATTCTTCTGGTTCTTTTGATTGGCTGGCTCGGACCGATTCTGTACCTTATTATCGGCCGCAAAAAGGGAACCATTCCAGGCGCAAAGACTGCTTAAAATTAAAAATTAAAACAGCAAAAAGACATCTTTACATAGGGTGTCTTTTTGTATATTTGATAGGTATTCCAAGATAAGATATAATGCTCTTATAAGGAGGATTCAATGTTTTTATTAATTATTTTTCTCACCCCTTTCGTTATAGGGTTCTTAGCTATTATCAAAAGCATTAAAAACAAAAGTGAAGAGGCGGGAACGCATTTTTTTGGTTTGACAATTTTTTTATTTGTTCTGTTTATAATAGCAGCAATTATTGGTTTTAATACTATTTTGAACGGAAGAGGGTATGGCGGTGATTTAGTCTCTGGAGGATTTCTTTACTTTATCTTGGTTTTAACAGGAACTATCGTTAGCTACACTATAATTCCGAGGAAAAATCCTACCAAGACCGATTTATCGCTGATGGTTGTTATGTATTGTATCGCTCTAAGCCCGATCGTTGTATGTCTTATTTTCTTCCCTAACATTTTTTTTCTTCCCTAATAATTTTGTTTTGAGCAATAATAATGTCTTGATAAAACTCTAAATATCCGATATAATATTTCTGAGGGGATTTGTTTTTGTAATTCAAAACACGAAAGGATTGAATGGCACGCGAATATTCATTAGAAAAAACAAGAAATTTCGGAATCATTGCTCATATTGACGCTGGTAAGACAACTGTATCAGAACGAATTTTATATTACACAGGAAAAACATATAAGATTGGTGAAGTTCATGAGGGTGAAGCGGTTATGGACTGGATGGAACAGGAGCAGGAACGCGGAATTACCATTACTTCCGCTGCTACCACTTGTTTTTGGGCGACTCGCGACAACCCAGATGAAAAAATCCGTTTTAATATTATTGACACTCCCGGCCACATTGACTTTACAGCTGAAGTCCAACGGTCTTTAAGAGTTCTAGACGGTGCAGTTGTTGTTTTTGACGGTGTTGCCGGAGTTGAACCTCAATCTGAAACAGTCTGGCATCAAGCTGATAAGTTTGGCGTGCCAAGAATGTGTTTTATTAATAAACTCGACCGAATGGGCGCAGATTTTTATAAATCTTTTCAATCCATCATCGACAGATTGTCGAACAACGCTGTTGCTATGCAAATTCCTATTGGTACCGAGGCGGATTTGGATGGTATCATTGACCTCTTAAAAATGAAAGCCATCAAATTCTCTGGTGACAAGGGCCAAGATGTTAAAGAAGAAGAAATTCCTACCGATATGAAAGAAAAAGCCGATGAATTTCGAAAAAAATTAATTGAAAAAATTTCTGAACAAGATGACGCTTTATTGGAACAATATCTTGAGGGTAAAGAGCCAAGTTACGAAGAACTAAAAAAGGTGCTCCGCAAAGCAACTATTGATAACAAAATTATCCCGGTTTTCGCGGGTTCGGCATTAAAAAACCAAGGTGTTCAGCCAATGCTGGATGCAGTTGTTGATTTTCTTCCCGCGCCGACCGACATCCCTCCGGTTAAAGGAACGAATCCAAAAACCGAAGAATCTTTGGAAAGAAAAGCAGATGACTCAGAGCCTTTTTCAGCTCTTGCTTTTAAAGTTGCCGCCGATCCGTTTGTTGGCACTTTAACTTTCTTTAGAGTATATTCGGGAACTTTGAAAGCCGGTTCATATGTTCTAAATCCCGGCAAAAATCAGAAAGAACGTATTGGCCGAATTGTTCGCTTGCATGCCAACCATCGCGAAGATGTTTCTGATGTCTACGCCGGCGAAATCGCTGCCGCAGTTGGCTTAAAGCAAACCTATACTGGTGATACTTTATGCAGTGAAGAAAACCCAATTATATTGGAATCAATTTCTTTTCCAGACCCGGTTATTTCTGTGGCCATTGAACCAAAAACTAAAGCTGATCAGGAAAAAATGGGGATTGCTTTAAACAAATTAGCCCAGGAAGATCCAACCTTTCGTGTTCATGGCGATCTTGAAACCGGCCAGACAATTATCGAAGGTATGGGTGAATTACACCTCGAAGTCTTAGTGGAAAGAATGAAGCGAGAATTTAAAGTTGAAGCCAATGTTGGAGCGCCTCAAGTTGCTTTTAAGGAAACTATTAAATCTCAGGTGAAACAAGAAGGAAAATTTATTCGCCAATCAGGCGGACGCGGTCAATATGGCCACGTTTTCTTGGAACTTGCCCCCAAAGAACGCGGTGAAGGTTTTGAATTTATAGATAAAGTTGTTGGCGGCTCCATTCCTAAAGAATTTATTCCGGCAGTTGAAAAAGGTGTCAAGGAAGCGATGACAAGAGGTGTCATTGCAGGTTACCCGCTGGTTGATATTTCGGTCACACTTTATGACGGGACTTATCACGAGGTTGACTCTTCGGAGATGGCCTTCCAAATTGCAGGGTCAATGGCTTTACAGGACGGTGTTCGTAAAGCAACCCCGATTCTCTTAGAGCCGATAATGAAAGTTGAAGTTGTCACTCCTGAAGATTTTATGGGTGATGTAATGGGCGACCTAAACTCAAAACGCGGCCAAATTAAAGAAATGTCTGATAGGGCAAAAAATAAAGTGATTGATTGCGAAGTGCCGTTGGCAGAAATGTTCGGCTACGCGACATCTTTAAGATCGATGACGCAAGGAAGAGCTTCATATACGATGGAATTTAATCACCTTGCCGAAGTTCCAACGCATATTGCCCAGAAAATCATTGAAGGAAAGAAAAAATAGTTGTATTATTAAAATAGATGGTTTGAAGGAGGGTCAATGGACTATTTTGGTATTATAAAGAAATCTTATTATTTGAGCCTTAAGCACAAGTTTTTGTGGATTTTTGGGATCTTGGTCGGTGGTTACGGCGGTTTCAAGAGTTTTGGCACTAGTTTTAATTCTTCCAGTGTTAGTAATAATTGGGGCGATACTTTCAGTAAGAGTTTTGCTAATACTAATTTGACTAATTTTTGGGCAAATTACGCTGGTATATTTTTTGCGATTATGGCGATTTTTGGTGTCTTTGCGATAGTATTTTTTGCCCTTAGCATCATTAGTCAGGGTACGCTTATCGGTTCAACCGAAAAATTTTCTAAAAATGAAAAAGCAAATTTTAAGATTGGTTTTGGAATCGGCTGGCACAATTTCTGGCGCATTCTAGGAGTTGGCGTAATCTTTGCTCTTATGGTTATGGCGTCTTTAATTGTTTTGATTATTCCGGTTGTGATTTTAATTATTGTAAAAGCATACTTTTTCGCAACTGTTCTGAGTATTTTGTTGTTTTTCGTTTGTTTAGTTTTTTGGATTTTAATTGGAATTATCGCACCATATTCATTACGGATTGTGGTTTTGGAAAAAATAGGCATTTTTACCAGTATCAGGGAGGGTTTGCATCTCTTTCAAAGGAATTGGGGCGAAGTTATTGTGATGTATTTACTTTTATTCGCAATAGGTCTGGGCTTTGGAATTCTTCTTTTACTTGCTATAATGATTGTAGGTGGAATTTTGCTGGCTCTTGGTTTCGGTTTTTGGCTGGCGAGTCCTCTAAGTTCAGTTATTTACGGGTTAGTGATAGGTTTAGCTTTTCTTATTACATTGATAATTATTCAGGGAGCATATAACAGTTTTACTTCAAATGTCTTAACACTTACGTATCTTAGGTTAAAAAAGTAAATTAAAAGGAGATTTTATGAACACCCCACAGCAACCAATGCAAACACCAGAGCAGCCAGTTGAAACACCTCAATCAAGTGGTTCAATGAAATGGCTTTTGATCGTCTTGGTTATTGTCATTGTTGGTGCCGCAGCTTATTGGTTTTTTGCCATGCGTTAATTCATCAAAGGCTTTATTTTTGATATAATCTGAGAGGGGAATTTTTTAGCTGTAAAAGCCTTGATGCTTCGATATAACTCAGCATCAACCCACA
>Ga0334722_10002274_pt1 | contig 21969 bp, 25 predicted proteins | sample C3_bottom_MG_FD_207210 | JGI IMG/M metagenome (GOLD analysis project Ga0334722, IMG submission 207210) | Sediment microbial communities from Yellowstone Lake, YNP, Wyoming, USA - C3_bottom | ecosystem: Environmental > Aquatic > Freshwater > Lake > Sediment | place: USA: Wyoming | collected... | reverse complement strand
CACTATAGTCACCGGATAACCCGCGAGTCCTGCAACGAGGCTCTCACACGCATCTCTTCCATAACCGCTGTATTTCCTAGAACCTACTACGGCCAAGAGCTTGTTGCCTTCTTTTGGTAATTCTCCTCGGAGACGTAGACTTTTGGGCGGGTCGTTTATTTCCTTCAAAAGTTCTGGGAAGTTTTCAAATTTCACTTCTCTTATCTCATTCATATGTATATGTTATCATTATATAGTTGCAGTCAAACAAATTCTTCGGTCTTTACCCTCTCTACGGGGGCTCCGACGACCTCAGAATTGCGTTCGACTGCTTCCCAAATATGCTAGATATAAAATTCATAAAAGAAAACAAAGATTTAGTCGCTCTGGCAGCGAAGAAGAAACATATTGAATTCGACGTAGAGAAACTTTTAGAAGTAGATGAGAAGCGTCGAGCTATAATGAAAGAAACCGAGGATAAACGCGCTGAACAAAACGTAGCCAGTGCAGAAATAGTCAAGGCAGATGGCCCGGAGAAAGCCAACATCTTGGAGAAGATGAAAGTTCTCAAACAAGAATTATCTGATGGCGAGGACAAGCTCAAAGAAATAATGAAAGAATGGCAGACTCTTATGCTCCAAGTTCCCAATGTGCCAGATGTCTCAGTGCCAGACGGAGATAGTGATGAAGATAACAAAGAGGTGAAGAAATGGGGGACAATACCTAAATTTGATTTCAAACCCAAGGACCATATAGAGTTGATGCAGAATCTCGGTATGTTAGATATCGAACGCGGAGTGAAAGTGGCTGGCTTCCGTGGGTATTTCCTAAAGGGTGATGGAGCGAAATTGCAATTCGCTCTTTGGAGATTTGTACAAGATTTCTTTTCGAAAAAAGGGGATTTTGTCCCAATGATTGTACCGTCTCTAATTAAACGTGAGCCTTTCATGGGTACAGGTTATATTCCGCAAGGCGAAGAAGATATATATAAAACACAGGACAATTTGTATTTGTCAGGAACAGCAGAAGTGGCTCTTATGTCTTATTATTCAGACGAAATTTTGGATAAAAAAGATTTACCAATAAAAATGTTGGGTTTCGCCGATTCATTTCGACGTGAGATAGGAAGTCATGGCAAGGATACAAAGGGGATTTTACGTATTCATGAATTCTATAAATTCGAACAAGTTGTTTTGTGTGAAGCGTCGCACACAGAATCAGTAAAATATCACGAAGAAATACAAAGAAATACAGAAGAACTTACAGAAGCTCTTGGTTTGCCATATCACGTTGTTGCAAACTGCGGGGGGGATTTGGGTTTGGGTCAGGTTAAAAAATATGACATAGAGGTTTGGTTGCCTTCTGAAAACACATACAGAGAGACAGGTTCAGCTTCTTACTTTCATGATTTCCAAACCCGTCGTTTGAATATTCGTTACAAAGACGATGACGGCAAGATGAAATTCGTGCACTCGCTCAACAACACAGCTCTTTCTGGTCGACCACTTATTATGATTGTCGAAAACTATCAACAAGCCGATGGCTCCATAAAAATCCCAGAAGTCCTCGTGCCATATATGGGCGGAAGAACTGTCATCAAGAAATAAATTAATTTGACCGGATATTGTTTTTGGGTTACTATATACGCTACAACGTGTTGTTTAACTTCAACCATGGAGTTCAATAGTGAGTTTGTTACAAAAGGTATCCGGGTATCTTCTGCCTGAACAAAAGGAAAAGAAGTTCCGTGGATCAGTGATAATGGAGATTCTTCTGGAAATGGGCAAGATTAATCGGAGTCTTCATAGGGACTCAGAAATCGTGAAGCACTGGATTGTCTCACCACCAACATACCCTCAGGAATTCAGAAGCAAGAAACTTGTTCTCTGGAAGACCGCGAGCAACGAAGGAGGCGTTCCGTTTGTCACTTGCCTTGTCTGGAAGGACGGACGGGTCGCCTTCGAGGATGTGTGGCTCGGTGATGTTTGGTGTGATCAGAAGTTGAACGCTGTGGTGGAAGTAGCATAGTTGTACCCGGACATATTGTCCGGTTTTTTTATTTTTGTTTTTCCTCTCGAAGCTTTGGCGAAGTGAGATATAATGTGCGTATGAAAATCATTGGCAATAAAAAAGCCCTTCACACACCAGAATTTCATAAGAAGAAACTACGCGAGAGATATACTCGGATCACTATTGGAGTATTGATTTTTTTAGTGATAGTTGGAGCGCCAACTTTTTTCCTTAGACAAGAACGTTTTTTGATTTCTAATATTCAGATTCAGGGCAATGAAATTACGAAGAGTGAAGAAATAGAGAAAATTATTCAAGATGACATTTCGGGTAATTATCTTTGGCTCATCCCTCGTTCGAGCGTTCTACTTTATCCAAATAACAAAATTAAGGCAGATATTTTGAGGCAAATTCCTCGTCTCATATCTATAAATTTATCTTTGACAGATTCACGCACACTTCTAGTCACTATAGTAGAGAGGAAGCCGTTTGCTTTGTATTGTGTCGGTGAAGGGAAGTGTTTCTTCTTGGATCAAACAGGTTATATTTTTTCTGAAGCGCCTGCATTCTCTGGTGGAGTTTATATGATTTATTCTACGATTCCTGTACTTGAGGCACCTTTGGGTCAGAATCTTATTTATGCGAATGATTTTGTTGTCCTTTCTAGCTTTATAAAAAGTTTACCCGTTCTTAATCTGAATCCACAAAGTTTGTTGATTCAGAATGGTGAAGATCATTTGACACTTTCGTCTGGGGGAGTAATTATGTGGAAATCCTCGGCTAATCTCGAAAGTCTTCGTTCAAATCTTGAATCCTTTCTCTCTGATTCAAATTTTACCAAAGAACCGAATGCTCTTGAGAAAATTCTTTATATTGATCTACGTTTAAGCAATAAAATTTTTTATAAATTTAAATAACACTTTTCATTATTTGACAAGTTGTAATGTTTCTTGGGAGGGATAAGCTAGGTACAGACCAAGTACACGCAGCAGGAGTAGTTGCCAGGTTCACTGGAGGAAGCGAGTTGCTCTCGCCGACGCGGACTAACGGCCAATGGCGTTGATTCGAAAGATAAACGCCTAGGCAACTATCAGGGAACGGGCCCGATCCGACCCTCATCAGTCCAATTGTCTCGTCGACCGGCGATTGTATCTCTCGGCTACCCCTGCTGCAAGCGCCCACCAATACACCGGTGGGCGCTGTCTTTTTATAAAATTTTAAGGATCAAGGTTCGACCTTTGGAATTGTATTTAAGGTCGAACCTTGGGATACTGAGCTAATGATTTTTTGGAATAAATTAGAGAAGCCATTTTTCTGTCTTGCGCCGATGTCGGATGTAACCGACGTGGCCTTTCGTTTTATGTTGGCGAAATATGGCAAGAATAAAGAGAACAAAGATCAAGTTGTCTTTTGGACAGAATTCGTGGCTGCTGATGGTTTGTGTAATAAGCTAGCCAAAAAGAAGTTGTCTCATATGTTGGAATTTTCAGAACGCGAGCGACCGATTGTGGCCCAAGTCTTCGGTTCCAATCCTGAAAATATGAAGAAAGCTTGCCAATATGTCGCGAGCCTTGGATTCGACGGGATAGATATAAATATGGGTTGTCCAGATAAATCAGTGGTGAGCCAAGGAGCTGGAGCGGGGCTCATCAAAACTCCTGCCCTCGCCAGGAAGATTATACAGGCGGCCCACGCTGGGATAGAATCCGCGGGCTCGCATATTCCTGTGTCGGTTAAAACGAGGATTGGTTTCAATAAAGAAGAGATAGACAGTTGGATTCCAGAATTATTGAAAGAAGATATTTCTGCTCTGACTATTCATTTGCGAACAGCCAAAGAGTTGTCACTCGTCCCGGCTAATTGGGATTATCTTAAACAAATAAAAGAACTTATTAAAAAAAGTGGGAAGGAAATACTGCTCATTGGTAATGGAGATATTAGAGATATGGAAGATGCGAGGATTAAAGCACAAGAGTACGGTTGTGATGGAGTGATGATTGGTCGGGGGATTTTTGGTAATCCTTGGTTTTTCTCTGGATACACACCGACTCTTGAAGAAAAATTAAGAGCTATGATCGAACACACAAAACTTTTTGAGAAAGAACTTTCCATACCCAAACACAAAAGTTTCGCTGTGATGAAAAAGCATTTCAAAGCATATGTGAACGGATTTAATGGAGCAGTGGAGTTGAGGATAAAGCTTATGGAAACAAATAACGCAAGAGAAGTGGAGAAAATTCTTCTCAATTTTATACAAACTTTGAAATAAGGCTTCATAGAGCCGTATTCTATTGACAGATTAAACAAAATGTGTTTTAAGCTTGACTTTATTTTATTACTGTGCTAGGGTTAATAATGCTAGGCCACGGAGACACCGATGTCTCCGAGGGGCCGGCAAGCTCATCATCAACGCCGTGAGGCCACATGCATCGCATCGCCTTCCATCGCAGTGACCAGGGCTACACCGACGGGAACGTCATCACCATGTTGACCCTGGACTTCGCCGGCGCGCGCAACATCGTCGATCCTGGCGGCTGCGGCGGCGGCTGCGGCTGCTGACCTTCAGCTAGCCGACGGCCGACGTCAAGGCACGGTTTCGGGCGAAGGCACTTATGCTTCGCCCGGGCCGTGACCTGCTCCTCACAAAATTCAGATTGTCTAAGACAATTTGCCCAGCGACCCTCACAGGTCGTTTTCTTTTTTTATAATGGTATAGTAGAAATTGTTCACCCTTTCGCTGACTGGGGGATCAGCTGTTGTGAGATGTGAAGTGTGGTGTGAACGGCCCCGGTCCCGTCCCGATGTTCATCGGGACGGGACCAAGAAACCAACGTGCGTGTTTCGCACTTATAATATATTTAGTGACCTCTGAATCAGGGGTCATTTTTCATTTGACAGAGCCTCTTTTCTATGATAGTAATAAACCAGAAACGTGGGCGTCTCCACACACGGAGATGGACCCAAAAATGATCTTCACGTAGGTTTCCCGAGAGGTGTGCATATGCTGAACAGATTGCTCGTTCTGGCTCTGATTTTTGGAGCCGCGCTCACGAGTGTGGCGTGCGATGTGACGCAGATCACACGCGTCAACACTCGTCCGGACACCGTGACCAAGCACGACACGACGGTGAAGGTCGACACCGTGAAGGTGCCGACCGACACAGCCAAGACTGACACGACGCATCATGCGTCTGGCATCAGCATCGTTCTTCAACCCCTGCCGCTACCATTTCATCTGGGTACCAACTGTTCAACCAACCAGACGTACCAGTTGATCTGGGAGGTGAAGCAGAACGGGCTGCGTCATTCGAATCAAAACGTGACGTTCTCGTCCGCCCTGAACAACGGCGTGGTGTCCTGGGGTTCGAGTGGGCTCGTCCATCCTCTCAAGGCTGGGACAGCCCTCATCATCGCCACCGCACAGGCGGATACGATGGCCAAGGACACGACCGCAGTCACGGTCGATTCGCAAGCGTGCAGCGGAGGAAGCACTGCGGCGGCATCAATCACCGTGGTCGCTCCAGCCAGTACGACAATGCGAGTCGGTACGAGTCAGCAACTCACGGCAACTGTCGTTGGGGCTGCTGACCCGACTGGAACGTGGTCGTCCTCACGGCAACAGTTCGTTCTGGTGAACAGCCAGAGCGGGATTGTGACCGCGTTCTCGGTGGGAAGTTCGCAGGTTTGTTTCTCTTTGAGAACGAACCCTACGAACATTCCGCCAGGGTGCATCGACGTTACGATTACATCCTAGCTTTCAGGAAAACGAAGGCAGCCCGACACGATTCTGTGTCGGGCATTTTTTTATTTGCTATAATGCCCTTATGAAAAAGTCAGACAAACCCACAGGTGTTTTATACAGAAAGTATCGTCCTCAAAAATTTGCCGATGTCGTAGGTGAGGATCACGTGGTCAAGGTCCTAGAAGGGGCGATTAAACTCGGGAACATTTCTCATGCTTATCTCTTTTCTGGTTCGAGGGGGACGGGGAAGACTTCTGTGGCTCGTATCCTTGCTCATGAGATTGGTACCTCGCAAAATGATTTGTATGAGATGGACGCAGCATCGACCAATGGTGTGGATGATATTCGAGAGCTCAATGAATCTGTACACACCCTGCCTTATGAATCGAAATACAAAGTTTATATTATTGATGAAGCACATATGCTCTCGAAGTCTGCGTGGAATGCTTTCTTGAAAACCTTAGAAGAACCACCGGCTCATGTTGTTTTTATCCTAGCTACTACAGAATTAGAGAAAGTGCCGGAGACAGTTATCTCGAGATGTCAGACCTTTATCTTTAAACAACCCAACCAATCTATTTTGAAGGACTTCGCTCAAGCTATTGCGAAGAAGGAGGGTATTACTCTGGAAGCCGACGCAGCCGAGCTCGTGGCTCTCCTTGGAGATGGTTCGTTCAGGGATGCACATGGAATTTTAGAGAAAGTTTTATCCTCTACTAAAAATAAAAAAGTCACGCGTGCAGAGATAGAAGCAGTCACCGGCGCTCCGAAGGCCGAACTGGTGAGGGGAATACTTGAATCAATAGTGAAGAAAGATTTGAATCTAGGTCTCTCAGCCATTCACTCAGCGAGTGAAGCAAACGCTGATATGAAAATCTTCACTCGGTTAATCCTTGAGAGGTTGCGTCTACTTTTCCTCATTCGACTCAAGGCCGGCATGAATGAATATATCAAAAATGAAATTTCAGAAGATGATTTTAAAACTCTAGAGAAACTGGCGGGGGAGGCGACTACTGACCTCACCTCCGATGTACTTCTACGCTTTATCACGGCCTACGAAGATGCTGGGCGAACAAGTATTCCCGAACTCGCTCTCGAACTTGCACTTGTAGATTCGGTGAAATAAAATAAATCTAAATAATTCTCAAATTCTTGAGAACATTAGAATAGATATCAAAGGAAAATGAGAAAAACTAGAGAATTAGAAAGAATAATCAAAGGGGCGGCTAACCATCGAAGAATTGAAATTCTGATGCTTTTAGAAAAAGAGCCGGAACTTTCGGTATTTGAAATTTCGGACACACTTCGTATAAACTTCAAAACAGGATCTGAACATATTCGCAGACTTGCTATTGCGGGCCTAGTTATGAAGAGAAGTGATGGCAATTCTGTTCGCCACGCTCTTACTGGGCGAGGTCAATCTATTCTCAAATTCTTAAGAACATTGGAATAGATACATGAGTAGAGAAGTTTTGAGTGGTAAATTGAAGAATTTTCTGGTAAGTTTGAAGTGATTTATTCGTTGGTTCAGCTGGGGGATCGTCTAACGGTAGGACATCTCCCTTTGAAGGAGAGTATCTTGGTTCGATTCCAAGTCCCCCAGCCGAATCCGTGAATAGTCATCTTTGAGACTTCTAATCTTGGTCCGATTCCTTTTCCTCCGGCCAATTTTTTAACCTTATTTTTCAACACCAAAAAATATCTGTCTGGTACTCTCGAACTTTGATATAATATTTATTAGTGACAATTCTACTTTCAATATTCGCAAGTATTTTTAGCTTATTTTCTGGGATAAGCTATATAAAACAACTAATAAAAGGTGAGTCAATACCCAATCCAGTAACTTGGTTGATTTGGTTGGTTGTAACTATAATAAATACACTCACATATTTTTTAGTTGTTGAAGGAAGCTTATGGCTGTCTTTAAGCTCAATTACTTTAGCTATAGTTATTGCGACAATTTTCATTCTTTCTTTGTTAAAAGGAAAATTTTCGAAATTAGGTAAAATTGAAATTATTTCATTATTTTTCGCCTTTGTTGTTGGTTTATTTTGGAAACTAAGCGGAAATTATATTGTTTCTAATATTTCATTACAGGTAGTATTTTTGATATCTTTTTATCCTACTTTGTATTCGTTGTTAAAAAGAGAAACAAAAGAAAAATCACCGCCCTGGTTTTTTGCAAGTTTATCTTATACACTCCAAATTATTAATGTTTTTGTAAGTGGATCACCTCTATTTGCCCTTGTTTTTCCAATAGTTAATCTTGTTGGAAATGGGACCATTGGAATTATTGCTTTACTGCAGAATAAGAGGAAAAATCAATGAAGTCTGTTCGAACACTCTCCCAGACGGCCAGCAAATGAGTTTCTGTTTAGATTTGTTATAATTAAATAGTTAAAAATAATTAAATAAAATGACTGCTTTAAATATTTTATATATTTGTGGAGTGATAGGAATCCTCGACACGCTTTATCTTATTTATCACAAGGTGCGGGGGACAGAAGTGGCTTGCATTTTCTTCCCAAAGGAGTGGTGCTACAAGGTTCAACACAGCCCCCAGAGCAAAACTTTTGGGATTCCAAATTCGATGGCTGGATTTGTGATGTATGTATTAATCCTCGCGTTTACTTACTACTTTAGTATGGGCGTCGCCTCGTTTCTTTGGGTGAAGTATATTGTCACTTTTGGATTTCTCTTCTCAATGTATTTTACTTATGTTCAAGCTTTCGTTCTCAGAGCGTTTTGTACTTGGTGCGTGGTGTCGGCCATAAACTTCACTGTGATGGCTTACGTCGTTTGGTTCATGTAAGTTAAGTAAATTTGTGTTATCCTCGTAGTCTATGTCCAGAGACGAGGTCATCCTTAGGTTTGAAAACCTAAGTTTTGAATATGAACAGAACAAACCCATTCTCGATGAGGTGAATTTTTCTGTGCGTAGAAATTCGAAGATTACTATCATGGGACAGAACGGAGGAGGGAAGAGCACCATGTTCGGACTCATCACTCGAGCTCTCAAACCTGATACAGGCAATGTGGTCATAGGTCAGGGCATCACCATAGCCATAGCTCGGCAGGTCATTCCTCGGGCAGATTTGGATCTCACCATTCGAGAATTTTTCTCCAAGGTATTTAAGGAAAAAGTTTATGACATAGATCCGAAGATTGATGAGGTTTTGGAAGTAGTGAACCTCAAGGGTCACACCAAGATGCATGATCGTATTGTTCGAACTTTTTCTGGTGGGCAACAGGCTCGTCTGCTCCTTGCCTCGGCTATTATTCAGGACCCCGACCTTCTTCTCCTCGACGAACCAACGAACAACTTGGACAAAGCGGGGATAGAACATCTCACCAAGTTTCTAAAGGAATACCAGAAGACAGTCATAGTTATTTCCCACGATGCAGATTTTCTAAATGCTTTCAGTGATGGAGTTTTATACCTAGATGTTTTCACTCACAAAGTTGAACAATATGTCGGAGATTATTTCGATGTAGTTGAACAGATTAAAGTGAAGATGGACAAAGACAAGAGGGCCAACGCTCTGCGGGACAAGGAAATTCAGGCGAACAAAGACAAAGCAAATTTCTTCGCGAACAAAGGAGGACAAATGCGCCTTGTGGCTCGTCGTATGAGGGACAAAGCCGAAGAGCTCGAAGAATCAAAGGTGGATACCAGAAGGGAAGACAAGACTATTCGACCCTTCATCATTCCAGCTCAAGCCGGGCACATGGGAAATATTCTTTCCATCGCTTCTTTTTCTGTGCTTAATCTGAAGACCCATAAACCCGTGCAGAGAAAGGCGAAGATATTTTTAAGACAGAAACAGCATCTACTCTTGAAGGGGCCGAATGGGATAGGCAAGAGTACTTTGCTCGAGACTATTGCTCGTGGTAATTCCGAAGGTTCAGAGATAATGGTTGGCACAAATGTTGGTTATTATAGACAAGACTTTTCTACTTTGAATTTTGAAGACACCGTTCGAGAATCGCTTATGTCTGTGATGAAAGAAAGCATAGAAGAAAATATGCGTTCTGTGGCTGCGGGGTTCCTCATCACTGGAGATTTAATCAATTCCAAGATTGGAAGTTTGTCCGAAGGACAGAAGGGCCTCGTCGCCTTTGCTCGTTTGGTTCTGCAGAAACCGGGATTGCTCATACTAGACGAACCTACCAATCACATAAACTTTCGCCATCTTCCAATCATTGCCGAAGCGCTTAATAAATACGAAGGTGCGATGGTTCTCGTCTCTCACGTGCCGGACTTTGTGAAGAAAATTAGGATTGATGAAGTTTTAGATTTGGAGAAATAATTTAAGGTCGGTCTTTGGAAAATTGCTTTATGCTCGAGAGGAGATAAAATGAAAGTATGCTTCTGGCTTCCATTGGAATATTGCTATTGATTTTTATAATCAACATCATTCCGGCTTTTATGCCCCCGACTTGGATGTTGCTTTCCTTTGTAGGATTTAATTTTCATTTGGATAGCTATGCTTTGATTATTCTTTCTGTTCTCGCAGCCGTGGCTTCTACTTCAGGTCGAACCATCCTTGCCTTGCTTTCGGATAAATTAATCAGAAACAAAGTTTTATCTACAAGAGCCATAGAGAATGTAGATTTTATTAAGCATCATTTAGAAAATAAAAAAGTTTTCACTTTTGGATTCTTTCTGTTCTTTGCTTTTTCTCCGTTTCCATCTGGACCACTCTTCTTGGCTTATGGACTTACGGGTTTGAAGCTGAGGATAGCAGCTATCCCTTTTTTCATAGGTAGGGTAGTGAGTTATATTTTTTGGGCCCTCACTGCTTCGGGGGTTTCTGAAATGCTGGACTTAACAACTTTAAAATCAGAAATCTTCGTTGGGACTGGTTTTGTTCTTACTCAAGTCCTTGTTCTATACCTAGTTTATCTCTTTATAAAGATAGACTGGAGAGCTCTTTTCGAGGAACTTACTATAAGGTTTGTGAAGATTTAGGGACGTGCTAGAATGTTCGGCATGTCAGCCGGGGTATATAATAGGGGAATTATAAATCAATAAAGCATAAGGAAAATGAATAAAAATGTAATCATATCAGTGTTGGTGGTAATCGTTTTGGTCGTGGCAGGTTATCTATTATTGAATCGCAAGACCGATACCGTGAAGCCAGTAGAACAAAAGGCAGATGTCGTAGCCACGGTAAATGGGGTAACCATTCCTAGAACAGTTTTTGATGCACAACTAGCCACAGCTCTTACTACTGCTAAAACACAAGGCGTGGATGTTACGAATGCAGAGAAATTGTCTCAAATCAAAACTCAAGTTTTGAATGATCTCATCGGCAATGAACTTATAAACCAAAGTGTTGCCAAGGCGGGAATACAGGTTGCTCCCGCAGAAGTTGAGACCCAGTTTCAAGCTATCTTGAAACAAGCTGGAGGTGCCGCTGGTCTTGCCACCGAACTTACAAAGTCTAATCTCACTGAAGCACAGCTCAGAGAAAATATCTCTAAACAACTCGCAGTTCAAACATACCTTCTTCAGAATATTGATGTGAAGTCAATCACAGTGAGCGACGCTGAAATCGCACAATTCTATGCTGACTACAGCAAGGCCCAGAAAGATGCTGGACAGAAAACTGTGCCGGCTCTAAAGGATTTGAGTGAACAAATCAAGCAACAAATTACTGCCAACAAACAGCAAACTTTGATTGTGAATTTCGTGGCTACTCTCCGTGCTGCAGCCAAGGTTGAAACAACCCTCTAATCACTCCTCACATTTCTTGTAGGTAATTAGGTTTGACAATAATACCCCCCGGGGGGTATTATTGTTTGTATGGAAACAAAAAATGACAAGGCTAAGTTGGTGAGACGTCTAAAAATAATCGAAGGCCAAGTGAGAGGAGTGAGAGAAATGATAGAGAAGAATACTTATTGTATTGATGTCATCACTCAAACCTCGGCGGTCAAACAAGGACTCTCTCAAATAGAAGACTTACTTTTGGCTAACCACTTGTCGCACTGTGTGGTGAATCAGGTGAAGAGTGGCAATACGAAGAAGGCGGTTGAAGAAGTTATTCAAGTTTATAAACTGAAGAGAAAATAAAATTATGCCCACCGAAACTTATAGAGTGAAGGGTATGCACTGCGCTTCGTGCGCGAGCATCATAGAGAAAACTTTTGAGAAAATCCCCGGGGTTCATTCTGCGGAAGTGAATTATGGTACAGAAAAGGTGAAACTTAATTTTGATAAAACACAAACTAATCCAAAGGATTTATCCAAGAAGATCGAACCCTTAGGATATTCTTTGAATCTAGAACATGACCATATGCGCATGGATCATGGTGATATAAAAGGTTTGCAGATGAAAGTTATCTCGGCTATTCCTATGGCAATCATAAGTATTTTCCTCATGGTTTCGGGTGTAATGATACCGTATCTTTTGCCTATTATGGCCACTTATGTTTTGTTGATATTGGGGAAGCCGTATTTGTTGGGCGTCTATCGTTTCCTTCGCTATGGCAAGGCGAATATGGATACTTTAATCGGCATAGGAACTTCAGTGGCTTTTGTATACAGCTTGTTTGTGAAGCCAATATACTTTGATATCACGATTATCGTCATTACTTTTATTGCCCTTGGTAAATATCTCGAAGCTCGTTCGAAGATAAAGACCGGTGATGCAATAGAGAAATTATTGAACCTCCAAGCGAAGACCGCCTTGGTTATTCGTAGTGGCAAGGAAGTAGAAATCTCTGTGAATGAGGTGGTGCATGGTGACCAAATTGTTGTGAAGCCGGGGGCGAAGATTCCAGTGGATGGGATTATCACAGAAGGTTCATCATACATAGATGAATCAATGGTCACGGGTGAACCGATGCCTGCTCAAAAGAAAATCGGAGACAGTGTGGTATCAGGAACCATAAATACTAGCGGATCGTTCACGTTTAAGGCCACGAAAGTTGGTTCGGAAACTTTGCTCGCTCAAATTATAAAAATGGTTGAGGATGCGCAGGGGAGCAGGGCTCCGATTCAGGCTCTGGCTGACAAAATCTCTAGTGTCTTCGTTCCGATTGTGCTTGTCATTGCGTTCCTTACACTCGGTGTGTGGTTCTTCTTGGGTTATGGCTCGATGGGCCTTGTTTCGTTTGTAGGAGTGTTGGTCATTGCATGCCCGTGTACCTTGGGTCTTGCCACCCCAACCGCTATTATTGTAGGAGTAGGCAAGGGAGCGAAGGAAGGTATCTTGATAAAAGATGCTGCGACGTTAGAGAAACTTCATAAAGTTGATACTGTCATTGTAGACAAGACTGGCACCATCACCATAGGCAAACCTACTTTGGTTGATATAAATTTGTCTCCTGAATTTATTTCTATCCTCGCTTCTCTTGAGAAGAAATCCGAACATCCCATCGCTCACGCAGTGGTTAATTATGCTGAAGAGAAACTTGCCCGCCGAAGCCTTGGCAAAGGCGGGAACATTGTCCTGAAAGATGTTTCAAATTTTGAAAGTATTCAAGGCAAGGGGCTCAAGGGTTTTATCGACAACACAGAATATTTCGCTGGGAATGTGAAGCTCATCTCGGACCTCGGAATATCTTTCGACGCTTCAAAAATTGAAGAGTTCACAGCCCAAGGCAAAACTCCGGTCATTCTTGCTACAAAAGAAAAAGTACTTGGATTCGTGATGGTTGCCGATGAAATTAAACCCGAATCCAAACAAGCCGTGGCTGATCTCCACAAACTTGGTATCAAAGTTGTGATGCTGACGGGTGATGATGAGAAGGCCGCGCGACATATGGCTTCGCTCGTGGGTATTGATGATGTGGTCGCACATGTCTTGCCCCAAGATAAATTGGCGAAGATAAAAGAACTTCAGTCACAAGGTAGGATGGTGGCCATGGCCGGAGATGGGGTGAACGATGCACCGGCCTTGGCCCAAGCGGATGTAGGGATTGCCATGGGTACGGGCACAGATGTGGCTATTGAATCCGCGGGTATCACACTCCTCGGTGGAGATATTTCAAAGTTGGTGAAGGCTATCCGACTTTCTAAGATAACTATGCGGGGAATAAAACAGAATTTGTTCTGGGCCTTTATTTACAATATCGTAGGTATTCCTCTCGCAGCTGGAGTGTTTTATCCAATCTTTGGTTGGTTACTTAATCCAATCTTCGCGGGTCTCGCGATGGCCTTCTCAAGTGTCTCGGTGGTGGGGAATTCGCTCCGCTTAAAAACTATGAAGATATAAAATTATGAAAACCTACATATTTCATGTGAACGGTATGCATTGCAACTCCTGTGTCGTTTTAACAGAAACAGAATTAATGGAAGTTCCAGAAATAAAAAGTGTGAAGTCTTCTCTGGGCAATCACAGTGTAGAAATCATGGGTAACTTCGGAGATAAATCGAGAGAACTTATTGCGCAGGACATGAGTGTGATTCTCAAACCTCATGGATACACTTTATCTCTAGAGAAAGAAGTGCATCATGCCGTATGGTCAGACTTTAAAATTGCTTTGCCAGTGGCCCTTGTCTTTGTTGGTGTATTTATTCTGCTTCAGAAACTTGGTTTAGTAAATTTGATTACTTCGGGCAACGTTGGATACGACACAGCGTTTGTGGTTGGGCTCGTGGCTTCTGTTTCTACGTGTATGGCAGTGGTTGGAGGTCTGGTACTTTCTATGTCAGCCAACTTTGCGAAGGAAGGAGACAAGGTTCGTCCACAAGTTTTATTTCATGTTGGTCGTCTGGCCTCGTTCTTTATCCTTGGTGGAGTGATAGGTTTACTTGGTTCAACTTTTCAACTTGGCATTACCGGCACATTTGTATTAGGACTTATTGTGGCCGTCATCCTTTTGATTCTCGGTATAAATTTGCTCGATATTTTCCCTTGGATGAAGAAGCTTCAGCCCACTCTGCCGTCTTTCATTGGTCGACGTGTACATGGATTCAAAAACATAAATCACACCCTCACTCCACTCCTCGTCGGCATCGTGACTTTTTTCTTGCCTTGTGGGTTCACCCAATCAATGCAGATTTATGCTCTCACAACTGGCAATTTCTGGACAGGGGCGATGATGATGTTCGTCTTCGCTCTCGGGACGTTGCCCATCCTTGCACTTTTGAGTTTCAGTTCGCTCGGGATTCACAAGAAAGCGCAGTCCGGAGTGTTCTTCAAGACGGCCGGTCTCGTCGTGATATTCTTTGGAATCTTTAACCTTATCAATGCTCTCGTGGCCTACGGACTTATCCCTCCAATATTTAGTTTTTAATTTCTAGTACAATACACATATGAAAGCCACAACCATCTCAATTATCCTGGCGGGCATTCTCATTGGAGGAGCGATTGTTGTTGCGAACAAAAGTCGTCAACCTGCGACGTCGACGGCCGAGGCAAACCAACCAAACATAAACAATGTCAGTATTATGGATGGCAAACAAATTATTGAAATTAGTGCGAAGGGAGGATATAGTCCGCGCATCACAATGGCCAAGGCCGATATGCCCACAATTATTCGTATGAGTACCAAAGGTTCATTTGATTGTTCCTCGGCCGTCTCAATTCCAAGTCTCGGCTACCGAGCTAATCTACCTCCCACAGGTACCACAGACATAGAAGTCGGAGTCCAGAAATCAGGCTCTATTCTCCAGGGCCTCTGTGCGATGGGTATGTATAACTTTCAAATCAAGTTTAACTAATCCCAGTGAGAGCTTTAGACTCTCACTGGGTTAAGCTAGTTCTAACGAATGCAAAAAGGTTTGTAATTCTTCTCCGACTATTTCTCGATATTGGCCAGAGGAAAGTTTTCCTAATTCAATATTCATAATACGAATGCGTTCGAGGTCGTCGACTTCCTGGAAGAGAGCCACGCACATTCGACGGATTTGATGTTTCTTGCCTTCGGTTAGAATAACTTTGAAAGTATGTTCATCGATAATTTTCACCTTGCACTTCGCGGTCCTTTCGTCCTCAATCTGCACACCCGCTTCCATTTTATCTTTAAAATTTCCCCGCAATTTTTCTTTCGTACTGACCAGATATTCTTTCTCGTGTTCATACTCTGGACTAAGTAGTCCTTCGGTGATGCGACCGTCGTTTGTGAGGATGATGAGTCCATGAGAATCTTTGTCCAATCGGCCGATGGGGAAGACGTCTTTAATTTTAATCTCTTCGGTAGGCATTCCTCGAGGTTTGTTGTAGGCCATGTAGATATAGGGCGCAGGTTTACCTCTGAATCGTACTTCTACTTTGTCTGTCTCACTTACTTTGTCTCCCAACACAGCTAACCTGTTGTTTATGAAAACTTGTCCTTTGGTGATGAGTTCATCCGCGCCCCTCCTTGTAGAGTGCTTGTTGTGGGCCAAATATTTATTAATTCGCATAGGGAAAGCGGGCAAGTCTTTGGGTTTGTTCATTTGTTTTATTTATCTGGATTGTGTTTCTCGAAATCTTTTTTTAATTCTTCTACCTCGTTTTCTATTTTGTGTACGGCATTTTGCATTCTTTTGATTTGAGCTTCTTCATCTTCTATTTCTTCTTTGGTTTTCTCAGTCATTTTTTTCTCTCCTCTGAGGCCTGTCATGATGAGTCTGCTTCCGACGAAGGCTGAAACGAAGACTCCAGTGAGGAGAAGGATAATGCTTCCCAAGATAAACGAAATCCAACTGTTGTTGATGAAGGGTAGATTGTCTGCTGTATGCCACACCCCGCGCCAGAAGAGCACCACTCCCACCCCTCCGATGAGGGCGTACATGATGGGATAACGAGACAGGTGTCCACGAATCTTGTCTTCTAGCTTGTCGAAGAATTGAAAGATTTTGTTATACATAAGCGTATTATATACTACACCAAACATTGCTATAATAGATAGCCACAAATCATGAAAAAGATTTTTCTTTCCTTTGGACTCATAGTGGCTCTCGCTCTCTTCGCTACTTTCTCGCGTCGCAATATTGGTGTAGGAGCGGATAGGTTTCTCACTTCCAATATTTCTGTTTTCGGTGGTACTCCTACTTCAGAACCAGTTGTTCCTCAACCAACAACTTCGGTAGTTTCTACTCCCAGATCAAATACGATTATCAGACACGGTGATGATGAAGAAGAAGGTTCTGTTGTCATTACGACCCCAACACCTGCCTCAACACCTGCCTCAACTCCTGCTTCAACACCCGCTTCAGCTCCGACCACCACTCAAACAGGTAAATATAAAAATGGCACTTATACTGGTAGTGTAGCCGATGCTTATTACGGTAATATTCAAGTTCAAGCTGTGATTCGAGGGGGTAGATTGGCTGATGTTGTTTTTCTTCAATATCCAAACGATAGAAGTACTTCTATAGAAATCAATACACAAGCGATGCCTTATTTGAAATCAGAAGCCATTCAAATTCAGGGTGCGAATGTGAACATCGTCTCGGGGGCGACTGATTCTAGTATTGCCTTCAGACAATCAATGGGTGCGGCTCTTTCTAAGGCCCTCAACTAATTTAAACGAGATGAAAACTACTCGGCTAATCATGGGCATGCCTATTACTATAGAGATTGTGGATTCTTCAGCTACACCTGATTCTCTTGAAAAAGTTTTCAAGTATTTCGAACATGTCGATGAGAAGTTCAGCACGTACAAAGATACGAGTGAGATAATGTCAATTAATCGTGGGGAATTGAAGGAATCAGAATGGAGTGATGAGATGAGAGAAGTTTTCAAACTTTCTGAAGAACTGAAGCAGGCGACTAATGGATACTTTGATATCAAGAAGCCCGACGGATCACGCGATCCGTCGGGCCTAGTCAAGGGTTGGTCCATCAGGAACGCTGCCAAAATCCTAGAGAAAGATGGCTTCAAAAATTTCTACGTGGATGCCAGTGGAGACATTGAGGTCTCTGGTAGGAATGCAGAGGGGGAGAAGTGGAGTGTGGGTATCAGGAATCCCTTCAATAGGGACCAGATAGTGAAAGTGGTTTATTTGGATGGAGAAGAGACTCGGGGCATGGCAACTTCAGGCACTTATATTCGTGGACAACATATCTACAATCCGCACCAGGCCGGCCCACTCGAGGACATCGTGAGCCTCACGGTCGTCGGTCCCAATGTGTTTGAAGCAGACAAGTTCGCGACGCCGGCCTTCGCGATGGGTCGAGAGGGAATTTACTTCATAGAGAAACAACCGAATCTGGAAGGGTATATGATAGACAAAGATGGTATAGGCACAGAGACAACTGGCTTCGATAAATATACAAAAAATGCTTAATTTCATAGACAGAAAATTAAACGTGGTCACGATGTATCGGTTGGTTTTGTATTACCTCCTCGGCCTTTTGGTTTCGGCGGGTGTCCTCGGTTATCTTGGTCTCATTCCTTATAACCCGCTCGCGCTTATTCTCTCTACTATATACATTGGGTTTTCCTGTTGGCTCACGAACCTTATTTTCTCGCGAGTTTGGAAAGTGCCGACGAACATAGAATCTCTCTACATCACTGCGCTCATACTTGTTTTCATCATTACGCCTCTTAAATCTTTCAGCGATCCAAGTTTCTATATCCTCGCAGGTTGGGCTTCAATCATTGCGATGGCTTCGAAATACATTTTGGCTATTCGCAAGAAACATATATTTAATCCCGCAGCCATCGCGGTTGTCATCACGGCTTTTGTTCTCGGTCAGTCTGCAAGTTGGTGGATTGGAACGGCGTGGATGTTCATACCAGTCCTCGTTGGTGGTCTTCTCCTTACTCGCAAACTCATTCGAACTGATTTGGTGGTGAGTTTTCTAATAGTTTCTATTTTGCTCGTAATCTTTTTTCATTTCTCTGACCTTACTTCCATCTGGATCGCGGGCGAGAGGTTTCTCCTTTCTTCTCCAGCGTTCTTCTTTGCCTTCCTGATGCTCACCGAACCTCTCACTACTCCTCCAACGAAAGTTTTGAGAATCATTTATGGTGCTATGGTTGGCCTTCTCTTCGTTCCGGCTGTGCACATCGGTTCGTTTTATTTCACACCCGAACTTGCACTCATCATTGGGAACATTTTTGTTTATATTGTGAGTCCAAAGGAGAAATTGGTTTTAAGGTTGAAAGAGCTGAAGGAAATCGGACGAGACACTTATGATTTTATTTTCACTCCAGACAGTAAATTTAATTTCAAGGCCGGACAATACCTCGAGTGGACTCTTGCTCATGTCCACTCGGACAGTCGGGGCAACAGACGCTACTTCACCCTCGCTTCTTCACCGACCGAGAATAGCGCGCGCATAGGAGTGAAGTTTTATCCCGAGATGAGCTCATTCAAGAAGAAACTTTTGAGTCTCAAACCTGGTGACACCCTCGTGGCCTCACAGAGAGCAGGAGAATTTACCTTGCCGAAAGATAAAAATAAAAAGTTGGTCTTCCTCGCTGGAGGCATAGGCATCACACCGTTTAGAAGTATGCTTAAACATTTAATAGATAAGAAGGAGAAGCGAGATATCGTGATGTTTTATTCGAACAAAGTCCTTGAAGACGTCGCTTACACAGAAATATTTGACCAAGCCGAAGAAGAGTTGGGTGTTCGTACTGTTTACACTCTGACTGATACAGCGACACTTCCAAACCCATGGTTAGGGGAAAGGGGATTCATCACCGCCGAGATGATAAAGAAATATGTGCCGGATTATAGGGAGAGATATTTCTATATTTCTGGACCTCATATGATGGTCACGGCGTTTGAAGAAACTTTACAGAGTATGGGGTTATCGAAGAGTCAGATTAAAACAGACTTTTTCCCCGGTTTCGTTTAAAATGATTGTAAGCTAACCAATACAAATATGTCATACACAGGAAATATTATTAAAGAAACAGCAGAGAATACTTTCTTCAGAAAAGTTCTCTACACAGGGGCGAAGAGTCAGTTGGTGGTGATGGATATCAAACCGGGCGAAGACATCGGAGAGGAAACTCACGCCCACGTGGATCAAACACTTTTTAATTTGAGCGGTGTGGGCAAGGTTGTACTCGATGGAGTGGAGAGTGCTTTCAATGCAGGTGACGCCGTGTTGGTGCATGCAGGTACAAAGCACAACTTTATAAATACTGGTTCTGAATCATTGAAAATTTATACTCTGTACGCTCCGGCGAATCATATAGACGGTCGTATTCACAAGACGAAAGCTGACGCAGTCGCAGACGTAGAAGACGAAGCTTTTGGAGAAACTGTTCAATAAAAAATCGCCCCGTGAGATTTTGCGCTTGCGCGCTATCTCACGGGGCGGGTGTGCCTTACTTCATGATCCCGAGCCTACGCTTCGGCTCGGTCAGGCTTCTGAACACCGCCCAGAACCACAGACCGCCGCCGAGCATCAAGATTATCATGCTGAGCGGGACACCCCACATCTTGTAGGCGGGGAACGAGGCGAGGTAGAGGACGATGCCGCCCAAGGACATCACCGCCCAGCCCTTCTCGATCGAGTGGACGGTGAATCCGAGGACGAGGAAGAAGGTGATGGCCGGTCCGAGTGGAGCGACCACGAACTTCAAGAACACCAAGGCGATGAAGACCAGTGCGACTACGTACAGCGTCACGTACACAACGGTGAACGCGCGGACGGTCTGATCCCTCATCATCAACCACACATCTCTCATCCATTCCATCGTGTGCTCTCTTTTTGGAAGTGGGTGCCACGCGACATGCAAGCTCTGTTTTTCATGCTAGGACACTATCTAAATAAAGTCAAGAGGGTGCATTCTTCATGGCTGGAAATTTAAGCCGAAAAGGAGTAAAGTTTGCAATAAGAACTTATGGAAACAACAAAATATTTCAGTGAACTCATCAAACCCACTTGGGCACCACCTGCGTGGCTCTTCGGCCCAGTGTGGACATTTCTTTATATTTTAATTGCTGTTTCATTCGGCAAGGTTTTCATTCTCCTTTTTCAAAAACAAATTTCTTTCTGGGTTGCTTTGCCTTTCATTCTTAACCTCATCTTCAACTTCTCCTTCACTTACTTCCAATTCGGCCTAAAGAATAACTATCTCGCCGCCGCCGACATCCTCCTCGTATTAATAACCCTCATTTGGGCCATGCTCGCGATTTTTGTCACCACGCCGAAGCTCTTGAGCGTAGGCGGGCCAAACATAATGTGGATTACTTACATCAACATCCCATATCTCCTCTGGGTCAGCTTCGCCACAGTTCTACAGCTCACGATTACTTATTTGAATAGATAAAATGAAATCAAAAACATTACAGATATTGGTTCCAGAAGGAAATCATAGTGGAATGAAAATAGTTGAACTTCCGGGTTGGTCTGGTAAATGTTTTATGGTTCCTCGACAAAGTTTGAAAGAATTAAAAGATCGCTCCGAAGTTAGTCAACCGGGGTTGTATTTATTGTTCGGGGTAGATGAAAATACATCAGATAATCTTGTTTACATAGGTGAATCTGAAAATTTTTATAATCGTATTGCTAATCATGATTCGAATAAAGATTTTTGGAATACTGCGATAATTTTTACTGGAGGATTGAACAGAGCTTTTGTGAAGTATTTGGAATATATGGCAACTACTTTGGCACACGAAGCGAACAGAATGGTCATACAAAATAAAGTTCAACCACAAGAAAATACATTATCTGAATTTGAAAAGATAACTGTTGAACAATACTTTGAAAATGTTCAATTTATTCTTGGAGCTTTTGGTTATGAAGTTTTTGATACAGTTTCAGAATCGATAGCAGATGCAAAAATTTATTATTTGAAAGCTGACGGTGCAGATGCCAAGGCTCAACTTTTGGCTGATGGTAGCTTGAATGTTCTCAAGGGATCTATAGCCAGAATTAGAGAAACCGAATCATTTGGAGGTTTATCCAAAGTCACGAGAAGTAAATTTGTAGAGGACGGCACCTTTATTGATAACGGCGATGGTGTCTCATATTTAAGTACAAAAGACATGCTTTTTAAAAGCCCTTCAAACGCCGGCTCAACTATCACAGGGAGACCAATTAATGGATGGACTTCTTGGAAAGATGAATCTGGTAATACATTGGATGAAAATTTAAGAAAATAAATATGGATAAAAAATTTGATAATTTTAATGAAATTAATGAAACTTTTTCATACGGAGTAATCTACATATATTCAATCCCAGATGAAAAACATAAAGGTCGTTTGAAGATTGGTAGCGCGACTACTACCGCTTCGAACCCAACACAAGAAAACATTAATTTTACTGCTCACGATCGTATAAAAAATCAAACAAAAACGGCTGATATATCGTATCACCTTGAACA